>Ga0074199_1001048_pt1 | contig 29167 bp, 33 predicted proteins | sample EPASupsiteSAE347_FD_64528 | JGI IMG/M metagenome (GOLD analysis project Ga0074199, IMG submission 64528) | Bioremediated contaminated groundwater from EPA Superfund site, New Mexico - Sample SAE3-47 | ecosystem: Environmental > Aquatic > Deep subsurface > Groundwater > Contaminated ... | reverse complement strand
GCATCTCTGCGATACAGGCCTGCGGATGTCCGGCCCACTAGCAGCCTCCCTGCAGCAAGTAGCAATCGCCTATGGCAAACACTCAAGGATTTTCTCATTAATCGCTCTCAAACTAACCAGGGCCCTTTTGCCTTTTGGTGTCGTTTTAAATATCGGACGTTTGGTCGGAGTCGCTTCAATAAGCCCCTTGCTAATCAACAGATCCAGATAAGGGCTAACCGTATTGAAATTCATGTTTACCTGATAGATTATCTTGGTCTTGGCCACACCGGATTGCAGGCAGAGTTCGAGAATTTGGGCGATGAGTTGATCTTTGCTTCGCTTAATCATTAAACGAATTAGAATTATAGATACATATAAAAGTTCCTGTTTAGGTTCTGATTCAGTTAGATATCCGGTGAGTATGCGCGACCGCCCATCGGAGAACATGCAGTCGATATGCAAAAGGCCGCCGATGAGCAAGGCCTGCCCCATCCTGCTTGATCACGGGTAGATTCATGCGGGATTGGCTTCCCGCAAACATCGCTATTTTAAAAATACATGCCATATATTTTGCAAAAAAATGATATATCGTTTTTTGCAGTTAATTTTCCGGCAGGAAAAAAGCAATAAAACTACAGATAATGGCTTAGTATAGTTACTGATTAATAGTTCCAAAAGAATTATTTGCATATTTCAGTATCGATATCTCTAATGGATCATGCTGATTGCGATAATAGGTTAGTGTCGATTGGAAAAGAACTAATGAAAGATATCAACAATTGGGAAGCATGGGCCGCTAAAGCAGATATACTCTGCACTATGGGAATGTTTGAGATTGCAATTCGGTGTTGTGATCGATCCTTGGCGATAAATCCAAAGAACATATTTACCTGGACTACCAAAGGAATTGCTCTTGAAAAACTCGGTCGGGAAGAGGAAGCTTTGGCCGCATTCGCCAAGGCCAGTGAATTAGAATCAACTAATCCATAGACCTCAAGTGCATATAATCTGCAAAACAGTTCTCCTTTTTTTCAGCTCTACGGTAAAGGGATCATGGAATTTCGCAATCGTACGGTAGATTGGAAGATCTTCGGACGCCAGACCCAATGAGCAAGCTCAGGCGATTCAGCTCAAAACATGCCTGCGGATTTCCCGACCTACGAGTGGCCTGGCACTAGGCCAGTTATTATTTTTTAGAAAAAAATAGTTTTAGTGGCCCGGATTCATTACAATCATTAGTTTTTTAGGAAACCTTTATATTTTTGCAGTGATCCTAATTTTAGGTAGGGGTAGTCGAACATGGGCGTATTCACTATGTATTTCCATCGACTTCCCGTCAAGCGTCTTACAGATCTCTGATAATAAGTGGCCTTGAGCTTAATTGAGGCGACTGCACAGGCCGTATTCTGCTCGTGATATCAGACCGGAGCGGCCCGGCTATACTGCACCATCATTGGGATTCGCGACTTACTTCCATTTATTTAGGACTATCTGCGTCATCTTCTCATCTCATTTTATCGGTTAAAGGCTCGATACATCTCGGTATTCTGCGAGATACTATTATAATTATTATCAGATATGGTCTATGCTGCGAGATATATCTCTTTAATATAATCTATTGCCAGAGAAAAGCTTAAATCGAGTTAGATCGTGTCCCAGATTACTAACGAAAATGGAGTGTAGTCATGAGCAAAATAGCAAATGGACTTGTGCTCTTCTCTCTCCTGCTGGCTCTCTCTCTTGGAGTGGCCTATGCAGAGTCTGAAGTTGCCGCAACAGAAAACGTTACCGAGAACGAAACCGCTGTCAACGAAAGCGTCAATGAGACTCTCAACGAAACATTAAACGCAACGGAGAACGAGACCGTTGTTGTAGCCGTCAACGAGACGAAGTAAAATCAGTCTCGTCCTTTTTTTCAATTTGCAAATATTTTGCAGAGGCAACAGAGCTTGAGATGCCCAAGCCCTATTTCTCGGCAATCCCCATCGCTACTCGAGCATCAATTCAAGAACTAACCGATGATGCCGCAAGACATCTAATCCCCAATCATTCACTAGGCCCCAACTCGAAGCTCCGGTTACGGGCCGCTCGGCTATCCACCTTGTGCAAGCGGTATCCTTCGTTAGGCTAAGGATTCTTTGGGATTATCTTTGCAATTGCTTTAAGACCTTCGAGGGCCGTTTTGCCTTTTGGTGTCGTTTTATAGGTCAGATATTTGCTCGGAATCACTTCAAGAAGCTCTTTTCTAGTTAACAGATCCAAATAATAATTAACTATGTTGAAATTTAGGTTAGCCTGGTAGACGATCCTGGTTTTCACCGCGTTCGTATTCGTGCAGATTTCTAGAATTTGAGCGATGATCTGGTCACTGCTTCGTCTCGCCATAGCATATTCTGTACTTTGAATACATATAAAAGTTACTAATTAAATTTCATTGCAGACCTTGGATTCAGCCCACACTTTTATTTGACCGCGTATTAATCTAAGTAAGTCTATTTCTTGCTTTAACCTGAACGCGAGAGCAGATGTAATTTGAGACTTGAAATCCGTTCAGGTATCGAGGGCCTTGGATATGATAAGAACGAGGAGCGCGCCGGACGAAAGTGAACCGGCCCAATTATCCTTCGCCTGCGAGATTTGCTCCCATAGACCACCCCATTCATACAAAGCTTTTTCTTCTCAAATCTTCATTATCTGCTCGCGAGATCGATACGAAAATTCCCGCCATCATCATCCTCCTGGCCTTGCTATCTGTAGCTTCGATCCACATCGGCCACGGCCTTACCGGGGACCTAAATCCGCATGAGACGGGTGCGATTGTCATGGAGTCGTATTTCAATCCGAATCGGTCAGTCTTTGATAACTACTAGAGCTGCGAGGGCCGGATATTTGACTACTGGCGCTTGATGGGATTAAGGAACTTCGGCACGTGACGACTCCCCGGATCTGCGGGCGATCGCCAAATGCCGATTGAAAATCCCTCATTTTTCGATAGCGGGATGTTATCCGGTATTTTTACAATGACATTCGTTGATGATTATGTGACGGCATGACTTGAACCCACTTGTCAAATCCCAACTTAGAGATTGGCCGTTTGTTGTCGACTCGCATTCGTATTCTTTGCCATCAAAGACGAGCTTTGAACTCCCTGAATAGCTGTATCCAGCAGGCACCTGGACGGACGCCGATATGCTGCCGGCATCATTGCTGCAAGCAAAGCTAAGACTATATGAATCATTTTCACAAACGTCGACCACGGACGGTGCTGAAAGTGCAAGGGAGGATGCCGATGCCTGTGAGGAGAAAAACAGCAATACTAGAGGAAATAGTAGAAATAAGAACATGTGCAAGATTGCGTGTCCATATATAGATGTGGAACTTATGGCATTGAGTTTATAGGTATATCTTTGAAGATGGCAATCGCTAGCATTGGAGATATCTGTGGGCATGGTCACACCTATTTGTAGTTAGTACTTGTGTTCCTGATGAAAAGTAGGCTAAACTTATATAACTGTTTCTATTAGTTTTATAAGATTGAATCAGTTCTATAAGATTGGAAGAGAAAAGGTGTTTAGAAATATGTGATCGAACAGAACGAAAATAAAGGATTCTCTTGCCAGCCCCGTGCAATCCGTCGATGGCGATGATGTCGGCTCCGGCTCGCAGCCAGCGGTCACGCGCGACTGCACGAGAGCCGTCGAGCGGACAGCCTGCATCCCGGAACGCTTGGCGAGCGAGGCCCGGCCTGCCTGCCAGGGGAGACCGGCGAATCCACACTCGACCGGATTCACAGCAAGTTGCGCCGCCTTGGGCGGGCACTCATGCGACGCAGGATTACCTGGCCCGCCCGAATGCCGTCAATTTAGCATTAGTTTACTTAATATCATTTCTTCCAACGTTCCCTTGGGATAGTTCCCCACATGTTTATATATCAATGTTCCCCGGTTAAAAATGAGAAGTGTCGGGCCCCGTGAAACGTCATACTTTTCTACGGTAGTTGGATTTTCGTTAATGCACAATTTGCCAAATGCCACCCTGCCGCGAAGATCGCCTGCCATTTCATCTATTGACCAACCTGTGAGGATACAGGGCGAGCAACCGTACTTCCAGCATTCCAAAACAAAGTTGGAGTACTGCCTCAGCGCCTGGTCCAGATTGCTATCATTTATTATTAGCGGGTGATCGGGAAATTCCTGCATGGGACCCGGGCCTGTGAGATTCGTCTGCCATTCAGAGCCACTCGAACCATTTCCATTGATCGCTGAGATCTGCAATAAGAAAATTATAAAGAGCAGCACCGGCTTTGCGAGTCTATTCATTAGATCCTCTATTTGCATCTCGCTGGAATATAGCTTTCCGATCCTGCGAGCAAAAAGCTGCCTTGAGTTTGTTGGTGATTATAATTTTTTTAGGTTTTGCCGGGAGACATCGTCCTCACCTTCATTTGTTGGATTCACGGCATATACCTGTCGTTTTCCGAATTGGGACAGATCGCTGCTGGCATTGAACGGCGTTATAAAATATTGGTTCCCGATCCTCATAGGCGCGGTCACATTTGACGATTCATTTATCTTTGACTTGAGCAAACTTGCATCCCCGCCAAAATGCTGCAAAATCCATGCATTATACTCATCTACGAGGGCATTGAGTTCGGTAACGTTCTGATCGTGGCTTGCCCTTTCGTACGCTATGCCGAGATTGAAGCTGAGGTTCATGCCGTCTAATGCGGTTTGCTGCTCGGGGGTGTATGCAGTGGCCAGTTCAGCCAGGAGGATTAAGGAGATTACTATAGTTCCTTTCATAAAATCACAACATTAGATGTTATACGTCTTTTTTAATTGTTAAATGTAGTCTTTGAGGACCCCCCAATTAACCTCTAATTTTGTCTGAACCATATAAATAGTATTTAAAGCCTGCGGATTTTTTGCGTTTTTTTGGGATGCCTCCATTTGGTATTTAAACAGAAAACAATGTTAATCCAGGAATAATCCAGGAATATAACCCAGTTAATCGCGATGCTTTAATTGGTCGAAATGCATGTTAAGCATGACAGACCAATAATCTGGCATTAGCAGATCAAGAGAGCTTCTGCGAACTAGAAGGCAGCAGCGGCCGCTATGAAAATCAAGCCGCCATGTTAGCTGGTAGTAGGTATTTATTCTTTGAGGGATGAGTTAAATTAGGACATAGGGACAATTGAAAATTTGCTGCAATTCTGGCCCGCTATCTAGTGTCGCCGCCACTTGACTTCAATAGTTCCAAGAATATATTCCAGGAATATATGATATCCTTAGAACCGCCCTGATCTTGGCAGGGATTAATGATGCGAAATTTCCCGGTTCAAAATTCGAAAAATCCGTGATGCAAAGAACCAAATCAACCAAGTCCAAGAGGTGAGCATAATTGAATGCCGATAATTCAGACGAATCACATGAGGCAAAGAATAGATTGACCGCCATGCAATTTCGCGTAACCCAGCAGTGCGGGACGGAGCCGCCGTTCCACAATGAATTCTGGAATAACAAAAGGCCGGGCATTTACGTGGATGTGGTATCGGGCGAACCGCTCTTTAGCTCGCTGGATAAATTCGATTCAGGAACAGGCTGGCCCAGCTTCACGAAACCGTTGAAAGAGACCGGCGTCATTAATGTTGCGGATGGCAGCCACGGCATGAGCCAGGTGGAGGTGCGCAGCAAGAAAGCGAACTCTCATCTGGGCCATGTATTCGATGACGGCCCGAAGCCGACAGGCCAGCGCTACTGTATCAATTCGGCATCACTGCGCTTCATTCCTGCAGAGGATCTGGAAAAGGAGGGATACGGAGAGTACAAGATGCTATTTGATCAGAGCAAAACGGCAAAAGAATTGTCCGAAGGCTCTGAAAAACCCAATTCAGGTTATGAGCTGGCCACTTTTGCTGCCGGCTGTTTCTGGGGCGTAGAATCGCTCTTCAAGCAGGTCAAAGGCGTCCTGGAAACAACCGTCGGCTACACGGGAGGAACGGTCTCCAATCCAACCTACCGCCAGGTCTGCACCGGCATAACCGGCCACGCCGAGGCGGTGCAGATAAAATACGATCCAAAGAAGGTTTCTTACGAAGAACTGCTCTCCCTGTTCTGGAGGATGCACGACCCCACCACACCCAACCGCCAGGGGCCAGATGTGGGTACACAATACCGATCTGCGATTTTTTATCACGATGAAGCACAGAGGAAAGCGGCGGAGAGATCCAAAGAGGAGTTCGACCGTTCCGGGGTTTACCTGAAGAAGGCCACAACCCAAATTGTTCCTGCATCGACGTTTTATGAGGCGGAAGACTATCACCAGGACTACTTTGAGAAACAGGGCGGCGGAGCATGTCACACCTTGAGAAAAAGCGCATGAGAGGGATGAAAATCCGTCTCATCCATTCGGGCCACACCGGCAAAGCAGATCAACGCAAAATCATGTGTCATCAGGTTAAGCCCGAAAATCTTGCACGAATAACGAATAAGACAAAATAAGAATTGATGGCATTTGCGTGAAAATAGGCAAGGGAGACTTGCAGCCTCCCTCTCCGCGTCATTACTTTGCTGCGGGATTCATCTCCCAGATACCGAAGGCATTGTTCTCAGTATCCATACAGATTACGAAATACCCCATCCCGGGAACGGCCTTCTTTGGGACAATGACTTTACCGCCCAGCTTTTCAACTTTTGCTGCATATTCATCCACCGAAGGCACTCCGATGTACTCCGTAATTTGCTGATCCGGATGCATTCTCTTCATCATGCCTCCTCCCGGAGCACCAAAAACGTCGATCATCATGTAATCCATGCCTGGAATGCCTTCAATCTTCCATCCAAAAAGGTTGGAATAGAATGCTTTTGCTCTCTGGACATCATCTGCCGGTATCTCAAAATGAACTATGCTGGACATTTCTTCACTCCTCCGATTGTTTTTAACATTATTGATTTTGCTTTGATCGAGTTGACTTTGGCTTGATCGCTCTGATCGCTTTAATTCAATTTGATTTCAATTTGATTTTTTGCGATTACATCTTCAATGGTTTTTTTAGTTTAACTAGGCTGCGACATTCATGGTTAGCGCCCTATCCCGGATTATTTCTGCATTTTTAGGAGCTCTTCAAGACGGTCCATGCTTTCGGTTGCCCCGTCCTTCATGCCTGAATTGAACATGCCGTCGCGATCCTCAACCGTCTGGAAGAGATCAGTGACCGTCAGTTTCGTCTTGCCTTCGATCTCTTCAAACGTCGACGTTTCCAGTATTACATGGCCCGGCATCCCAGCAAATTCAAATGTGTGAACTTCCCGCTCTGGCGGCACTATTTCCAGGTAAACGCCATTAAAAGCGTACTTATTGCCATCCTGGTCAAGCTGGATGAATCGCCAGACTCCGCCCGGTTTCACATCCATTTTTTCGACCGTAGTTGTAAATCTCTTCGGCCCCCACCACTGCGGTATAAGATCGGGGTCCGTGCTTGCCTTGAACAACCGCTCGCGCGGCGCGTCAAAGATGCGAGTTATGACGACCTCCCGATCCGACGGAAACTCAAACGTTGGGACATTTTTCCCGGAGGCTATCGACGTCTCCGTTTCCAGGTATCCGGCAAGCTTGTCGAAGGATTCGTTCCACCCCTGCCGTGCACCCTCGCTATCAGCGCCCGGCGGCATGCCTGCGTGTCGCAAGGTAAGCTTTGTCTTGCCGTTCTGTTCTTCGAAAACCACTGTTATCAGCAATTCAAGCGGGAAGTCTTTGCTCATCCCGTAGTGCGTAGCAGGGACCGTGTTTCCGTTCTCGTCTGCGAACGAATCGGTCATAACGAGCCTCTCGGGCGGAGCGATTTCACGAAAGACGCCTTTGCTCCAAAAGTCCTTGCCCTCGGGCGATCTCATGCAGTTGAGATACTCGCCTCCCACTCGCAGATCGATCCTGGAAACCGGGGATGTAAAACCTTTGGGCCCCCACCAGCGCATCACGCGCCGGGGTTCTGTCCACGCCTTCCACACAAGAACCCGCGGTGAATCAAAACGGCGTGTAATGATTAAGTCTGTCCTATTTTCATCTTCCCTGGCCATGTCATTCATCCCATCATAATAATAGCTTTAAAAATTATTTAAGTTTTATGACACGAACATCAAAGCTATGGCACGAAGTGTGAACAATCTTATTGCTAAATATTATTGTATAGCTAAATTTGTTCTAATTTGGCAATCTTATGTCGAATCGATGAGGCTCGACCTTGTCGCCGCCTGATTGCCAACGATCATAAAAACATCCAAGCCTGGGTGTTGACAGGTATGAGGATTCCCATGCAAAGCTTTTTCTTCTCAAATCTTCATTATCTGTTCGCGAGATCAATATGAAAATCCCTGCCCTCATAATTCTCCTGGCCCTGCTATCTCCCGCCCCGATCCACATCGGCCACGGCCTCATCGGGGATCTCAACCCGCATGAAACAGGTGCGATTGTTCTGGGGTCGTATTTCAATCCGAACCAGGCAGTCTATGAGAACTACTGGAGCTGCGAAGGCCGGATATTTGACTACTGGCGCTTGATGGGATTCTGGAACTTCGGCGTGTGACGATTCTGCGAATCGGTGGGAGATCGCTAAATGCCGAACGGAATTTCATCGTTTTTCGACATCTGGCAATTATTCGGTATTTTCATGAAGACTTTTATTGATGGCAATGTGCCGACACGATTCAGAGCACTTGTTAATTCCCAGCTTAGAGATGGGGCGTTGTTGTCAGCTCGCATTCGAATATTCTCCCGTCAAAGATAATGAAGGGAGTTCAAAAAATATGCAATCAAGCAAGAACGAAAATAAAACAGAACTTACCCTTGCTTCTTTTTCTTCCTTCTCGCCGCCCGGTACTTCGGCCATGACTGATACTTCGCCGACTTATCCGCATAGCTCGCCGCCACGCTGTCGGACACGGCCCGCTCGATCCGGTCGTCCTCTTTCCTCTTGTTCGCCGCCATCTTCTTCACGATGACGTAGTTGGCCGCCAGGAAGAGCGGAACCATGAGAATGCAGATCACGACTATGTGCCAGACTTCCATCAAATTAACTCTGGAGGCCGAGAATATAAAAGGCTCACCTTCCGGTCGTGCGCGCGGCAATTACGACGGTGGTTTGGGCGCGTTGCGGCCCGATTTCAGCGCTACTTGAACTTGGCCAGCAGCCGCACGTAAAACTCCTTCTCCGGCCCGGCGGTCGAGCGCACCAGCCGGTCTAAGATCAGCTCCGGAGTGCTCTTGGCCAGATAGTTGTACCTGGGGCTGCGGTTCACGATGAGGTTATGCTGCTCGTCCAGGCCGGATGCTTCGATGCCGTCCACCCGCACCGGCGTCTCGGCGTAGCGCCGAACATCCTCGGCCAGATGGCTGACGAAGACGGCAACGCATCCCCTGCGGTTCAGGTCGTCCAACATGCAGGCGATGATGCGCGCCGACGCACCGGGCTCGGTGATGGCCTCCAGCTCATCGGCCAGGACCAGCTTTTGCTTCCGGTTCTCCACCACGGAGAACTTGCGAATGGCCGTCTCGAAGGCTCCGGCAGAGAGCGTGCCCCGGCTCTTGCCGAAGTAGTACATCTCCTGAAAGAGGCTCATTCGGCAGCGCCGGGCGGGCACGGGCAGGCCCATGTGCCCCAGGATGACAATCTGAGCGATGAGATCGAGGAGCGATGTCTTGCCGCCCGAGTTCACGCCGCTCAGGATGGCCACCTTCTCCACATGATCCTGGGACCCCAACGAATAGCTCACAGGCTCCGGCTTCTCCAGGACGAGGCTTTGGCCACCTTCGAACTCAAGACACGGCTCGCCGACAAATTCCGGCATGGTAAGGCTCTCTTCCAGGGCGAACCGGCCCAGAGCATGAACGAAGTCGAACTCCATGAGGGCATGAACCAGCTCAAACATTGCTGCCTTTTTGTCCATCAGGCCGCGGGCCAGCTCCCTTTTGGCCCTGAGGCCGCGCCCTTCCATCCGGCTGCGCAGATCCTGCTCAAAAGACCGCAGTGCCTGCCGGTTGATCTCCAGCGGATAGCCGACCTCCGACGAGAATATCTCCTCCAGCCAGGCAGCTTCACCTCCGGCCAGCTCCAGTCCGAGGGCGGCTCTGCCCTTGGCTTCCTTCAGCACCTCCTGGAAGACATCCTTCATCTGCACCTCCAGCAGCTCCCGAATGCCTTCGCCCCGGCTCATCACCAGCAAGAGATCCGTGCCTCCGAGCGTTAGAGAGCTCTTCTCAATCCGACACTTCAGTTCCCCATTGGCCCAGGATGAAGCATCGGCTACAGACGCCCCCAGGCGCGCGGCAAGCCTGGAGAGCCGTCCCGCCTCAGAATCACTGCCCTCTCCCTCGCCCAAGCTGCAAACCATCTTCTTCAAATCCTGCAATCCGGCAAAGGTGCATACTCCCGCATCCTGCAGCTTTTCCGCCGCCAGAACAGCGGCGAGGAGTGTGTCCAAATTATCCTTGAAGAATCCCAAAGTTGCTTCCGGTGCGAGATACCACACCTCAAGAGACTCGGCCTCCTCAACCCCCTCCGGCCCGTCCCATTCGTTGCCGACCACCGACACGTGACTGTAGCTCGCGGCCAGGGCCTGAAGCTCTCTTGGACTCTCCGCCAAATGCAGGTCGATCAGCTTGTCCAGCCCCCGCGCCTTCAATTCCTGGAAAGCCTCTGTGGAAGATACGGCCACGGCTCGCTCTCGAATGCGTAGCGGCGGCTTTTCTCGCAAGGGCCGAATCCGCCGGAGCAGTTCGTCCATCCCACTGCCCTGCACCAGCCGGGCGCTGGCGACGGCATTTTCTGCAGTCCTGCGGTTCTCCAGCAACAGCTCGGGAGAAGAAGAGGCAAAGAGTGTGGCGATCTTTAAGCGGGCGTATTCCGTATGAGCATATGCAGCCAGGCGGCTGATGAGCATCTGGTAGACCTTCAAGACCTCTTCCGTGGCCAGGAAGTCATCGGGCTTGACGCCGTACTTTATCCCGCGAGCATACTGGACGAGCGAGAGAGCCTGGCGTTCGCTCAAGCTCTTGGCAAGGCCTGCTACATCCCCCTCAATTATAGCCTGAAGGGCATGATCCTCGTCCCCATAATTTTCCATCAGGCGCTCCCGAATACGAGAGCCCACGCCCGGCAGATCCACCAGCTTCAACGCGCCTACATTTTGTAAGGAATATAATATATCAGTTCCGGGCAGATCGAGTCCTGCTACATGCCGGGAAGCTTGATATTCTGCCGGGCAAATGCCGTGGACTTGTGCTGCTAAATCGCCTGTTGAATCTGGAAGAGGATGAGTGCGTATTTCTGTCTGAAGAATCTATGCAGGACCTCTTGGACCTCCCGGTCACCGCAGAAATCATGGAGACGGGGCTGGATGCCGATGGCCTGATAGAGATCTCTAATCTTGGAATCGCCCTGCACCTCTCGGAGCCCGCCCCTATTTGGCTGCTGCTCACGGATAAGTATTCGGACCGGAAAATCCTTCAGGACCATGCGGAAAAATGGAAAGGCCTGCCCGGCAGAAAAACCGAGGCTTCTGAGAAGGATTTCTTCCTCGCGCTCACTGAGTACTTTTCCGTGTCGCTCATGCAGGAACTGCTTTGCGAAGAATGCCAAATAAAGGGAGCCCCGTTTTTCGTCGAGGAGAGAATTGAGCGCCTGGCGTCCCTGGTCGGCCCGCGAACGCCGCCGGGCGCAAGCATTCTCGAGATCTGCTGCGGCAGCGGCATGGCCACCCAGGCCCTTTTGCGTCTGGGACACCGGCCCCTGGCCATGGACTCGGACCGCTGCGACCTTTGCCAATCTTTGAAAAGCGACCTCATGGACCCGCAAAGCTGCTTTGTCCTGGACGCCAGGCTCTTGCCCCGGTTCTTTGCGCCCCAATCGTTCCAGATAGTCATGGGATTCATGGTCGGCCTGATCGACGACTTCAACTGGCCGCTTTGGAGAGACATTCTTCTCAAAGCATCAAGCCTTGCCCAAGAAAAAGTGCTTTTCACCACATATACGCAAAAAGAGGCGGAACTCATCGCGAAGGCCCTGAGCGAAGCAGGCTGGAAGGGAGAGGTGATCGACCATCGAGACCCGTCGGGAATTTATGATCAGTGGGCATATTACGGGCAAAAGTTGGCATGACGGAAAGGTTAATTACGGCTCGCCGCCAGGATTGTTGTGGGGTGAGACTTTTGGCGGAGTTCAAGAAGCGAAATGCAGAGAGAAAGGGTGGCAAGAAGGAAGAGATCAAGAGCAAGAAACTCCTGGAAGAGAACCTCGACGATCTGAGGGGCAGAGGCGAAGAGGAGAAGTAATTCGCGCGAGGATTGCCCCTTTTTTTCGGGTGAAAGCCCATATTGCCCAAAACTGTTCCTGCAAATATGATTTTTCGGTCCGGACGGCTCTCCGTCCGGAATAAATCATGAGGCGTTGGATTTTGGGGCGGCCTTTTGATTCCGTAATTCGCCCATGCATCTCGCCGTTTTCTTGTTCAGGACGGAGTAACGCTCAAGCCGCGGCTCAGCTCCTTGAGCTTCTCGATGCTTTCCATAGTCTTGACAGACTCCTTCTTCTTTTCATCCTCGAAGTGCTTGATGATCTCTCCCAGTGAGATAGTGAGCCTGTAAACCTTCATCGGTCTTCCCTTTCCGTCTTTCTTGATCTCGCGCTCCTCCACCCAGCTATTGTTGCGCAAGGTTCGCATGGCAATGCTGACCTCGGGCTGGCGGAGATTGGAGCCGATCTCGATCTCACGGGACGTGGCCTCCTCCACATTGGCAAGATATGTAATCATGCTGGCCACATTTCTGGGGATGCCTAGTTCCCTCAAGACCTCCACAAACTCCCGGTCAGCATCATCCAAAACTTTTACGGAGAATTGTCTCATAACGACCTCATTCTTTTTTTCTATATAACAAATCCTTTATGATATAAATAGTTTATTTCGATATTGCTTATTTTTGTTTTTCTAAGATATAGCCGCCAATATGAAGCTGTGGCGAATGTGCGCCACCTGAGTAGTTTATTATTAAAATATATTCATAGAAAATGACGAATGACTGAAATTGCCTGCACGGAAATATAGGTAATACATATTCAATTGAAAAATAATTTTAAGAGAATGATTATTTATAAATATATAAATGATAATAAAGAAATTATTGAATAGTTTTATTTCGGCTTTGCATAAATGTGCATAAACGCCGCTAGGATGAAATGCTTGAATGAGAAAATAGATATATAATGTATTTCATTGCCTGCGGCTATGGAATTGAAGCTTGATCCCTGGGGCGCAGTTCACGTAGATGATTACACCAAACTCTTCGACGAGTTCGGGATATCGAGCTTCGATCAGATCCTGCCCGGGCTTGAGCGCCCGCACCCGTACATGAGGCGCAAGATCATCTTCGGCCACAGGAACTATGACTCCGTGCTGCGAGCCATGCAGCAGCATAAGCCCTTTGCCGTCATGAGCGGCTTCATGCCCTCGGGAAGAGCCCATTTCGGCCACATGATGGTCATGAACGAGATCATCTGGCACCAGCAGCAAGGAGGCGACGCCTTTGCCGCCGTTGCCAATATGGAGGCTCATGCCGTGCGGGGCATAAGCTGGAGCAAGTGCCGGGATCTCGGCATCAACGAGTACATCCTCAGCCTGATTGCTCTCGGCTTCGAGCCCAAAGAAAACAGCCATATCTACTTCCAGTCCGAGAACTACAAGATGAGAAACCTGGCCTTCGAGCTGGGCATATCGGCCAACTTCTCGGAGGTCAGCGCCATCTACGGCTTCTCCGGTGAGACACATCTTTCCCACATGCAAAGCGTCATGTGCCAGAGTGCCGACATCCTGCACCCCCAGCTTGCGGAATTTGGCGGCCCGAAGCCGGTTGTCATCCCCGTGGGAGCCGATCAGGACCCGCACATCAAGCTTACCCGCGACCTGGCCTACCGCACGAGAAAGTTCCTGGTGGAGGTGCGAAGCGATAACAATGGCGATTATGTCAGCCTACGCGGCAAAGCGGCCAGCCCGGAGCTGGTGAAAGACGCCGAGGCCATGCTCAAAGAGGCGGCTTACGGCAAAGTCAAGAGATATGAAGAGCATATCGACGTCACGGATATCCAGGACAGAGACGGCCTCGCCTCCGGCTCGCTGCTGGCCCGGATCGAGGAGCGCGTTATAAAGCTGGAGACCGGGCACGGAGAGTTCGGCTTCATCCCGCCCGCCTCCATCTACCACAGGTTCATGACCGGCCTTACGGGAGGAAAGATGTCCTCCTCCAAGCCGGAGAGCCACATTGCCCTGACCGAGGAGCCCAAAGAGGCAGGCAAAAAGATCATGAAGGCCATCACCGGAGGCCGCCAGAGCCTCTCCGAGCAAAAGAAGCTGGGCGGCGAGCCGGAGAAGTGCTCCATCTACGAGTTCCTGGTCTTCCACCTCTCCGACGACGACAAAGAGCTTTTGGAGCTGGACGCGGAATGCCGCTCCGGCAGACGCATGTGCGGAACATGCAAGAAGGACGTGGCCGAGCGCATCCAGCGGTTCCTGACCGAACACCAGAGGGCGCGCGAGGCGGCGAAGGAAAGGCTGCCGGAGTTTGGGATTAAGGCATAATGGCTTTGTTGACTCGATGCATATTTCAAAGGATTAATTTGGATAGTACTCAAAAGCTATTTATTCATCTCTGGTTTATCATTGCCCATGAGCAAGTTCACGGGCCTTGAGTTGTCTCCAAAAAAAATAGAATATTTAAAATACATTCAGGAACAAGAAGGTCCGGTAAAGACAACAGACATCTCCACTGAATTTAATGTCGACCCGTCGACGATAACCAAGACAGTAACTGAACTATCTGCGGCGGGATTGATCCGGCATCTGCCCTATCGCGGCATCAGCCTCACCGATGAAGGCAAGACCTATGCGGAATTTCTCATAAGGCGACATAGAATCCTGAGCCTCGTCTTGACTCATTACGGCCTTTCCGGCGACGAGGCTTGCGCCGCCGTCTCAAAGTTTGAGGGTTATGTGCCAAGAGACGTTGTGGACAAAATCTGCACGTCGCTGGGCCATCCCACGATGGGAGTGTGCGGAAAGATTCAGCACGACAAATGCTGCTGTCCGACCGTTGAATGAAGGCGAAAGGCGAATTTAAAGGTGAACAATAATAAGCGAATCACAGTTTTCAAGCCACATACCGGACCTTGACCTCATCACTTACTACAGCGAGAAGAACCGATCTTTTTTCTCCAAAATCAGTCCCTGGACCAAGATGGCCGGCCTTGTCTCCATAGTTCTCTTTGTGACTGTTGTGCAAAGCATTCTGCCGCTGATTGCGCTCTACCTGGCCATTCTGGCAGTGTACTGGCGTTCGGGCCTTCCCGTCAAGAAACTGTTCCAGTGGTATCTGCTTCCGGCAGTCTTTGTCCTGTCGCTGGTCTTCCTGCTGATGTGGAATGAGCCGGGCAGGCCGATATTTTCGCTCAGGTTTTTCAAAATAGGCCTTTCGCTGACAGATAATGGATTGATGCTGGTGGTCGGGCTGCTCTTGAAGGCTCTTATCTCCATGACCTATTCCCTGCTCTTCCTCATGACCACGAGATACTCCTACCTCTCGGCGATGATCTACCGCATCTTTCCCTCGCCCCTGGACCAGGTTTTTCTCATGTCCTACCGATTTATTTTCATAACGCTGAAGATGGTAGCCTCCATGATGAAGGCCCTGAAGTCTCGCGGCGGAGGGCTGATCAAGGGCATGACGCGCCAGAGCCAGCTCTTTGCCGAGGTCTTTGCCCTGGTATTCATCAGATCGTTCGACCGGGCGGAGAAGGTGAACAAGGCTATGGAATCGCGCGGCTACAGCGGCAAATATGTCGCCGCCACCGGCATTCCCCGGCTGGGCGGCATGGATTATCTATTCATCCTCGGAATGCTTCTGGCGGCGGCCTATCCGGTAGTGCTCAGATTTATCGCATAATTGCATGGCCCGTATAAAATAGCAAAATTAGAACAAATATTAAAATTAGAGCAAATATTATCAATCACGATTGATCCAGGTGAAGATGATGGCTGTATTTGGCCGAAAAGAGGAAGAAAAATTGATCTGTCATTCCAGACTTGATCCTGATGAGATCATACATGTGGACTGCGTGAGCCATGTGTATCCCGACGGATCCTTGGGAATTCACAATCTGTGCTTCAAAGTTCGGGAGAGAGAGATCGTTGCCGTATGCGGAGGCAACGGCTCCGGCAAGTCCACGCTTCTTGAGCATTTGAACGGCCTTCTCAACCCCACGGACGGGTGCGTCTCGGTTCTGGGAAAGAAGGTGGATGAGAAGACGAAGAAATATCTGTGGAAGGATGTCGGCATCGTATTCCAGAGGGCTGAGGACCAGCTCTTTGCGCCGACAGTCCTCGATGACGTCATGTTCGGACCCCTGAACATGGGCCTTTCGGTCGACGATGCCAAAAAGGTGGCGATGGAGTCGCTAAAAGCGGTAGGCGCACAGGAGCTTGTCAGCAAGATGCCCAATTACCTCAGCGGCGGTCAGAAGCGGCTAGTATCGATTGCAGGCGTGTTTGCCATGAAGCCGAAGGTCATTGCGCTGGATGAGCCGACATCCGACCTTGATCCTAATCATTCCGAGATCATCGAGAACATCATCTTTGAGATGAAAAATAAATACAAAATCAGCATCGTCATCGCCACCCACGACCTCGATCTCGCAGCCCGCATCGCCGACCGGATCTGTATCGTGAAGAACGGCTCGATCGTCGCCGAGGGCACTCCCGCAGAGATATTCTACAATGAAGCACTTCTTGAGGATACGGGTTTACGCAAGCCGAAGATCGTGCAGATTTATGAAGAGTATTGCCGGAGCCAAGGTCGGGCTGAAGTGCACCGGCCGGTCACGCTGCCGGAACTGGCCGAATGCTTCCGGGAAGGATAGATAAATCGGTCGCGCAATGGGCCGCCCGGCAGTTTTGGGATAATACCAATAAATTTGGTGTCACCCCAAGTTTTATATATCTTCCTGACTCAAACCCCAGCAATCTGCTGCACCCGGCAGGCAATTCCTGCAGAGAGGTATAGTCAGAGGTCTTGCTAATGGCACATATACATCTTGAAGATGGGGCATTCTCGCTGCAATGGACGCTTGTCTGGTGGATAATTTCGATTGTCGCAATCGGATTGTGCCTTTACTGGCTGCGCAACGTGAAGAAGGTTGACAACCGGACGATTACCATCGCAGGGCTTTTGACCGCCGCCGCGTTTGCAGTATTTCAGGTCAACATTCCTCTCTTTGGCGGCGTTCACCTCAACCTGACGCCCCTCATCGGCATCCTGGGCGGTCCGGCCATCGGCGGGCTGATCGTTCTCATCGTGAACATACTGTCAGCGGCCATCGGGCACGGCGGGTGGGGTCTGATCGGGGCAAATGTGCTGGTCAATCTGATCGAAGTGCTGACCGCCTACGAGACATTTTGCTGGCTTGGCAGAATGAATGTCGGAACCTTTGCGCGAGCAGGCATCGGCACGCTGATCGGGCTGCTGCTCGGAAATGTTGTCATGCTTGCCATAATAATCATATCAGGCGTCCAGGGCGTCACTCAGAGCAGGGCCGATCTGCTCTACGGCCTCTCCCTCCTGGCCGGGGTCAACATGGCTGTGGCAGTGATTGAGGCGTTGATCACCGGTTACATCGTTTCTTACATAGAACGGGTCAGGCCGGACATGCTGGACGGAGGCAGAAAATAATGACGGATAACCTCAAAAGCGGCAACGGCAAGGGCCTTATGATCTTCGGGCTGCTTGTTCTTGTTTTCCTCATAATGGGCCTGGCCGCCTACACAATATCAGGTCACATGGGAATTGAGGATAGGTTCAACAGCGCTGTTGGAATCAGCGGAGAGGGGGAAGAAGAGGAGGGCTCCGGATTCCTCGGATTCAATATCGAAGGCAACCAGCTTTATTACTTGATCATCTTTGCGGCTTTGGCCATTCTGTGTGCGGTTTTGTATCTAAAATTCAAACTGTAGAATTATCATGGAAAGCAATCATAAATCCCTGATTCGCGCCAAAGATCTTGAGCGCCTAAATGCGTCATTGAATGCGAACGGCAATCCACCACTTTAGTTTTTCCTCATATGCACATATCACAACTGCGAGATCCATCGGGACCCTACAATCGATACTTGTAATCGCAAGATTAATTATCTACTCTTTAGACAGGTATTCCAGATCGGATTTAAGGGATAAGTGAATGCACCAGAAGCTGAATCAAACGAATACCATGATAAGACGTCTGGTTCTGGACGTCCTAAAGCCGCATGTACCTACCATCTTGGATCTGGCTACCGCGCTTGCAAAAGTAAATGGAGTGACGGGTGTGAACCTGAGCCTGGACGAGGTGGATCAGCAAACGGAATCTGTAAAGGCCACCATCCAGGGCGAGAACATCGATTATGACGGCGTGGTGGAGACTATTAGGAACATGGGGGCCGCAATTCATAGTATCGATGAAGTTGTTGTGGGAAGGGAGATCGTAAAAGAGTATGAGACCTTGCAGGAACGCTGAAGGTCATTCGCACGATCTGGCGAATACTGGGATGGAAATAGAGCAAGAATAGCAGGAATTCGTCCCACTGCTTTGGATTTTATCGATCATGCTTGCAGCTTGATGTATAATGAGCAGCTAAATGCATAGCACCTCTTCGAATCCGGAGGATAATCTGAATAACTCGCCGGGAGGCTTGAATCCGCTAAAAGGCCCCACGCGGGCGGGCGATCGAATGAGAAAAATGCGGGATATATAAATGAGCAACACGATGATTCGGCGACTGGTCCTGGATGTTCTGAAGCCGCACGTTCCCACCATCCTCGACCTGGCTACAGGGCTTGCCAAAGTGAACGGAGTGACGGGTGTGAACCTGAGCCTGGATGAGGTTGATCAGCAAACTGAGTCCGTCAAGGCCACCATCCAGGGCGAGAACATCGATTATGACGGCGTGGAAGAGGTCATAAGAAAATTCGGCGCTGCGGTTCATAGCATCGATGAGGTAGTAGTAGGAAGAGAGATAGTGAAGGAGTACGAAACACTTCAGGAACGATGATCTTTCCGATCAGTTCCGCTTTTTGTAAATTCAAAATGTAACTACTTAAGTATATTCTTGCATATATGTTACACTTGTATTTTATAATTATATTTTGCACCCAAATTTGAACGTATATTGTTGTATTTATATTGTTGTACTTATATTTCAATACATTCCGGCTCTGTCGATCTCATTTAGGAACGAGTTCAATTTCAGGATGGGAATTATGGGAATCCCCTCGTAAAATTGAATTTCTTCTTCGATGAGCGTGACTATTATCGGTGTTGCGTCTTCATCTGTCACATATTCATAAAACTCAGTCCTCTCGATGTGCTTTTCAGTCGCAGCTTTTAGGGCCGAAAGCCGGTACCGATTGCCTGACCATTTCTTGCATTCGACCAAAAAAGTTTTATGGCTTTTCTTGGCGATGACATCATACTGCCTTCGCCTTTTGCATGAGGTTTTTACAGTATTTATCAACACATGAAATCCGTTCTCTTCAAAGATAAACGCAGTCAGCTTCTCAAAATTCTGCCAAATAACGTCTCTTGATACTTCTTCGAGGCGCTTTACATCCTGGATATCCTGAAAATTTAGCGGATCTGATTTGTCCATCCGATCCGCTCGCCCATTGGATTATGCGCTTCGGGGCCACTCATGCCATTCATATTTGGATTCATATCGGATTCGTGCCGGGAGGTCGAAGCCATGCGAGAGATCTCACTTTCTCTTCCACTTCTGCTTGAGCGATCCGGCAATTCTCTTCAAGACCACTGATTTAGGCCCTCTCTTTTGAACCAGGATTCTTCCGGATGTCCCTTCCTCATGCCAGACCTTCGGATGCTTCTTCTCCCGCTCGATCTCAGGCTTGAACCCGGATTTGATGGCGGCGGTAATTACGAGATCCAGAGTAGGGCCGTGGACGGCATCCTGCTTGGAAACCATTCTGCCTTCGCTCCGGGAGCGATCAGCATCAAAATAAATGGGCCATATTATCAGCATATCCTTCTCAGGCATGGCATAAATTTAGGATAGCCTCCAATAAGTACCTATTGCCGCGTGCCTATTGCGGCGCATCTATGCCGTGCATCCAATTGCCGGATAGCCGCTAACGCAAGTCTTTTAGCTATCTTGGATCATAATTGATGAAAGGATACGGAAGAGAAGGATAACCGTGGAGTTCCAATCATGAGCCAAGAGACGTTCCCAGTTGCCAATGTAGGCGGAGTTGAAGTTCCGTATGATCCGGAGCAGCTCAGACGGATTCAGCAGCATCCGTGTTTCAGCGAGAAGGCCTGTCATTCTTTCGGCAGGATGCATCTGGCTGTGGCCCCCAAGTGCAACATTCAGTGCAAATACTGCGTGCGGGACTTCGACTGTGTGAATGAGTCCAGGCCCGGTGTGACAAGCCAGGTTTTAAAGCCCGCGGAGGCGCTGGAGCGCGTGGATCAGGTGCTGGAGAAGTACCACTACATAAAGGTAGTAGCGGTAGCAGGCCCCGGCGAGCCTCTGGCCAACGATGAGACCTTTGAGACCTTGCGGCTTGTCGGTGAGAAATATCCCAACATTATCCTTTGCATCAGCACCAACGGCCTGCTCCTGCCGGACAAGATTCAGGAGCTGGACCGCCTGGGCGTCTGCAACATCACCGTCACCATGAATGCCGTCGATCCCGAGATCGGCCAGCAGATTTACGATTATGTGAATTACAATGGCAAGAGGTACGAGGGCCTGGAGGCCGCGACACTGCTGCGCGACCAGCAGCTCAAGGGAATCGAGGAAGCTCTGAAGCTGAAGAAGATCGTCAAGGTCAACACCGTCCTCATCCCCGGCATCAACGACAAGCACGTCTTCGATGTCGCCCGCAAGATCAAGTCCATGGGCGTGTTCATCCACAACGTCATGCCGCTCATTCCCCAGTACAAGTTTGCCCACATCAAGCCGCCGTCGCCCGAGGAGAAGAGGGCGATCCAGGAGGAGCTGGGCAAGATCATCAAGCAGATGAAACACTGCAGGCAGTGTCGCTCCGATGCCATCGGGAGGCTGGGATGCGATGTGCAGCAGGAATTCCAGAGCAGAACCAAGGAGCAAGCTTGAGGGCCGAGAAGATATGCCCTCAAGTGATATTTTATTTACAGTTCGTTATAATCACTAAAAAATAGAGCGCCATCCCAACGCAGGATGATCTCTTGGTAATTAGGATAGTAATACCCTTATTTAAACAGTTGCTTTTTGTACAGTTAATGCTTGAGCATCTTGGTTAAGCTGCTGGTGGCATTGGATATGCTGCTGGATAGGCCGGAGATGAAGCTCTTTGGCTGCTCAGGCTCCTTTTGAACCTTGGTTGCGGCCTTTGTTTCCTTGGGCTTTGATTCAGCTTTTGTTTCCACCGGCTTTGGTGCAGATGCAGGTGCATTGGTTTTCTTTTCCTTCTTCTTGGAGACGGAGTTGCCGTTCTTCATTTGATAATTGCTGTTGCGATCTTGTGGACCTTTGCTCTTCTTTGTCTTATCTTTTGCCATATTTACCCCGCCACCCGTCAGTGTTGAAATTGATATATCTTGCGGCTATTTGATACGGAAATATCCCCCTTCATAAATGATTATATTTAGATGATCCACTGATGTCCGCCTTCGGCAATCTTGAAATTTGAATCCGGGCCTTCTTTCAACGGCTCGGCGGACGAATCAGTTCGCAGGAGGTAATGGACGAATACCGGGAATGATTCTATTGATGCTGGAAATTTTTCATGTTCTGAGCGCGAATTTGGTTCTATGACATTATATGATGCTTGAATACACTTCATAAAACTGTTTTAAGATTGCCTTACCGATATTCTTTCTCGCAATCCTATTTAAGGCTAGGGAATCTCGCGAGATGTCAGAGCGAAAATGCAGAGGGCCTGATCGCTCAGGGATTATCGCTGGCTTTTCTTCGAGATGTGATGAACGCCATAGAGTCGCGACAGACAGGCGTTCTGGCCCGCGAGATTACTTTCGCCCCGCGCGACTTGACATCATATCCTCCAAAGACTCAGAGTGATCAGACCACGCATGAGGCATTCTCATGAACTGGCCGTCCTATTAGCAAGGGCACCAAATTAGACAAAACAAAATATAGTAGAACCACCAATATTAATATTGAGTCAAAACTCTCAGCGAGAGGAACAACAGACGAGCTTCCCGACCTCACCAAACAGAACTTCCGCCCGGGAGCTACATAAGCACCCGGGCTCTTCTGTGAGGCGGCCAAAACGGAATCATTCTGACAAGAAATGGGGCGGTTTATAGCTCAATAGACTGAAGCAATCCAGGAACTGCGAAGCAGGTTTGCTGCTATCGCAAACAATTTAAGGGAGATTGGGCATGGCGAATGAATTCATGGTTGTGAGTTAAAAGCGCAATTGCTTGGTAGTACAAGATGACTCGAATCTCCGTCAGTGAACCCGTTCTTCAATGGGCTTTAGAGCGCTCGCGCCAGAAGGCAAGCCTTGAGCGGAAGTTTCCCAAACTTCCCGAATGGCTAAGCGGTGAGAGCCAACCGACAATGCATCAAATTGAAGCGCTTGCGAAGGCCACCTCGACTCCGCTGGGATACTTCTTTCTCCCCGAGCCTCCAAAAGAGCGGCTTCCTATTCCTTATTTCCGTACCATTAACATTGAGCATCCGCGCCATCCCAGCCCTGACCTGCTTGAGACCGTTCAAATGATGGAGCGACGCCAGGATTGGATGCGTGAGTATCTAATCGAGGAAGGCCAAGAACCATTGGGATTTGTCCATTCGGCACAATTAACGATCGAACCTGAACAACTTGCCAATGAGATGCGACAGACGCTGGGAATCGAAGACGAATGGGCAGCTGACCACCGGACGTGGACCGACGCTTTGCGAGAGTTGCGCAACCGGATAGAGGGTATTGGCATCCTTGTAGCTGTGAGTGGCACCGTTGGCACCAACACACATCGCAGGTTAGACCCCACCGAATTTCGAGGCTTTGTCCTAGTGGATGAGTATGTGCCACTCGTGTTCGTTAACAATGCTGACGGCAAGGCGGCTCAGATGTTTACCCTTGCGCATGAACTGGCGCATATTTGGTTTGGCAGCAGTGCGGTATTCGACTTAGAGGAACTCCAGCCCGCCGATGATGAAATGGAACGGGTGTGCAATCGCGTGGCTGCTGAGTTCCTGGTTCCAGCGAGACAGTTATGTGATTTTTGGCCCTCTGCAAAGATGGAGCCCGAGCGCTTCCAGGCTATCGCTCGCCGCTTCAAGGTGAGCGAATTGGTTGCTGCCCGCCGGGCATTGGATTTAGGGCTTATTGCAAGAAGCGAGTTTCTAGAGTTCTACCGGGACTATCAGAAACAAGAGCGCCATGCCGCTTCTCGGAGCGAGGGAGGTGGCGACTTCTATGCCACTCAAAATCTGCGCATCGGTCGTCGGTTTGCTGAGGTCGTGATTCGTGCCGCCATGGAGGGTAAGCTTCTTTATCGCGATGCGTATCAGTTGACAGGATTATATGGAAAAACCTATGAACAATATGCACGGATGGTTATAACAGGGGAATCATCGTGATTCCATCTCGCATCTACGTTCTCGATTCTAACGTTTTCATTGACGCTGCACGCCGCTACTATGCCTTCGATATTGCACCTCCTTTTTGGTCGATACTGCTTAATCACGCCAAAGACGGCCATTTGCAGAGCATTGATCGCGTCAAGGTTGAACTTGAACTGGGCAAGGACGAGCTTGCGAGGTGGGCGAGCGGTAGCTTTCATGGACAGTTTGCCTCGACAGAAGATGATGATGTAATAGCAGCTTACCGGAAGATCATGATTTGGTCTCAAGCCCAGACTCAATATACAGACGCAGCCAAAGCCGAATTTGCAGCGGTAGCGGACGGTTGGTTAGTAGCGTATGCAATGGCGAAAGGATATGTCATAGTCACGCTTGAACAGTTCGATCCCAACATCAAGAGACGAATTAAAATCCCGAATGCGTGCGAAGCATTTGGTGTTGAGTATATTGACACATTTGCGATGATGCGTGCGTTAGGGGCCAAGCTGGGCTGAAATCATTACATCCAAGCAGGACCGAGGAACTGAACTTTGCCAAATCCTCGGTGTAGCTTCTGGGCGAGGACGTAGAGCCCTCCACGAGGCATTGCGGTCGGGGCGGGTCCATGGGAAGGTAATGGATAGGTACCCAGGAATATGTCTATTGGTGCGGGAAATTTGTCCTGCTCTGCCGCGAACTTGGTTCTAGGACACTATTTCGCCACTTGAAAACATGTCATAGAACTGATTCAAGATCGCCTTACCGATATTCTTTCTCGCAATCCTATTTAAAGCTGGAAAATCTCGCGAGATGCCAGAACGAAATGCGGTGAGCCTGAACGCTCACGGATTATCACTGGCTTCTGCACGTCTTCGAGACGTGATGAACGCCATAGAGCCGCGGCAGACAGGCGTTCTGGCCTGCGAGATGACTTTCGCCCGTGCACTCCCTCGGCCCCATATCCTCAGAAACCCTTGATAGCTATATGGATTTTGAACTGTATCCCGCAATCACCCTCAGAGAAGGATCCTTCAATGTCCTGGTGGCACCGAGGGCAGGGCCTGAAGGATGTCTCGGCCAGATGGCTGAAGGCGTCCAGGGCGCTGAAGAAAGAGGATCAGGTTCGCGGGCAGAAGCTCGCGGAGATTGCGAAGAAGCATTCCAGTGAAGCCTTCCATGCGCCCGATGATCCTCTGGAGGCTGCTGTTTTCTCGGTGCTGGTGTAGAGGATGAAGACGCTATCTGAGGACGCTAAGAAGGACAAGATCGAAAAGAAGAATGAAGGCCAGGAGAGAGTATTGGTGGGAATTGACCCTGTATGGTCCAAAGTTATCTCTCTTTCTACTATATGTTTTAATTAGAGAAGCTATATATTTTTCTGGACGCCTTTTCATTTTCGCTGGCTAATTCCTTTGGTCTTTTGCATTCACTGCCAACCTATCTTGAATCTCGGGCAAGTGGTATTCTCTGAGGTTCTGGGCTTGCGGTGATAGATTACAGTTCCGGCTAAGTTCGATCAGGAGTGATGCAGATGTCTTCTTCAATCAAGGCAGGTATAATCAAGAGAAACAAAAATCAGCCCTCGCAGCTTGATATGCAATACGAAATGAGGTTTATGGATGAGAGCAATTTAAGAGACATTATGGGTCTGCAGGAAATAATTGTCCATAGCTTGGCGGATAAAGAGATCTTTAGAACTCATTCTTCAGACTACTTCCAAGACCATTTCCAAATAGAGAACTCAACCGTCGGCGTTTTTACGGAAGACGGCCTCGTAGCCTACAGCATTCTCTATTTTCCGGGTGAGAGGGAGGACAACTTCGGCTCCGATATAAACCTTCCTCATGATGAGCTGACCAAAGTGGTGCATCTTGCAACGGTTGCCGTCCATCCAGCCTACAGGGGCAACTCGCTGCAGAGCATGATGCATGGCATTCATCTTGAAGTAGTCAAGAGGATGGGCTACGAGCATGTTTGCTGCATGGTATCGCCTAAAAACAAGCCCAGCCTTCAAAATATCCTGTCACATGGGCTGATCATAAAAGCCCTAAAGCTCAAGTTTGATTTGAGGCTAAGGTACATAATGCACAAAAACCTTACCTCTCCAAGCATCATCGGCCCGGAGGAGATCAGAATTAGCAGCTCGGATATCGAGGGTCAGATCAATCTACTGAAACGGGGATTTCTGGGATTTCGCCTGGTGGAACTATCTGACGGCTTTGAAGTATCATATGGAAGAGTTTTGATATCTCAAGCTTAAGGAGATTCTATTTGCCGATCGCGAATATGGATACATATTTGCCGGAATCGCATTGTTATTGACTGCTTATCTGCATTTTAATTTTATCGCAATCCTCCGATGCGCGCGGCAGGGTGCGTCGCCATCGTTTGACGTCAGTATCGATTTATTCTAAATACAATATGTTTGATCAATTCAGCTATGGATTTTATTTGGGAAATCGATATATTTCGATCATGCAAGTATTTAATCGGGCCATCAAATCCTGAACCCCGCCGAAGCTCTGTGAAGTCATCCACATTAGTTGCATCACCACACGGTGGCCCTTCGTGTGGTGGCGTTATACTATGCGGTCCCTGGGGTATGCTTATCTATGGCACTGATACTTGCCTGCATTACTGGCCTACCTCCCTAAAAACAGATCTGGATAGAAATAGCTCTATGGTATTATTTTAACTATTTTATATGCGTTTGCAAAATTATTCACATATATCCGGAGCCGATTAAAAATGAAGATCACGAATTGGTATAGAAACGGAAGTGCATATGCCTTTCAAAAATTTTGCATTCAAAACCGGAATAGACCGATTTTCATCAAGTTGATCAATAATTCGGAGTTCGTCAAAGGATTACTGCATGGCTATCGGTTTAGGCCCTCAGAAAAGGCTGGCGTCTATATCCTTTTAACAGATACAGTAATACATCCCGCATTTTATCCTCTTGAGGATATAAGAAGCATGCATTATTTGGGCGTAAGCATATCGATTCAATTGGACATTTGTCCTTTCCTGGAATGCCCTGCATGCTAAGTCAATCAAAAAATTCTGAAAATTCGGCTCCTGGAAAACCATTGTGAAGCAAAAGGAAATAAGATTTCATTACAGATAATGATAATTTTAACTCGACCAGCTTTATAAATTTCGATTCAAAAAATAGGATGGCTCAGAGGCCCAGAGCCTCTTTAATGAGCCCAAAGATCTGAGTATTATCCATCCTTCCATTGCTTACCCGTTCGGCTCCGGGACCGCTGGCCATAATTGGCACATCTACACCGCTGTGAGGCGCTTCCGATGTTAGTGTGTAGTTATTCTTAGACCCGGTGATCTTGAGGACGCCTGCGCCAAAGAAGGGCGTCATACCTTCCGGATAATCTGTCGCGTTCTTGGCTCCCAAGTCCAAGCCACCGGTTTCATGGTCAGCAGTTACGATGATGAGGGTGTTATTGTTCAACTTCTGGAAATCCTGTGCTACCTTAACCGCTTCATCAAAAGCCAGGGTATCAGCAGTGGTGTTGCCGTAGGATCTGGCATGACTGGCATGATCAATCCTTCCGCCTTCAACCATGAGCAGGAATCCCGTGGGATTCTTAGATAGCACTTCGATGGCCTTCTCAGTCATCTCGGCCAGGCTAGGCTCGTTGCTCTTGGTTTGGTTTACTCTCAGTTGCTCATATAGCATATGGTCGTCATCGAAGATGCCAAGGAGCATATCGGTGCTATTAGCATCTACGGATTTGAGGGCAGATTCATTGTACACAAAAGTGTATCCCTGCGTCTTGGAATTGTTTATCAAATCCTTGCTGTCAGTTCTCTTGCTCTTTCCTCCAAAAGGAGTGGTCTGGCTCTTGCCTATGAAGAACTTGTAACCGCCGCCCATCGCTACATCCATTCCGCTATCAAGGAGCTGTTCGGCTATGACCGCTTCGTTGTCTCTATCATTTGTATGGGCATAAAATCCTGCAGGTGTGGCGTGAGTTATTCGTGTAGTAGTTATGGCTCCTGTTGCGTAGCCGGCTTTTTTAGCTATCTCGGCGATAGTAGTCAAATTCGAGCCATTTTTCTTCTTCCACACAGCGGTATGATCTTGATTGAGAACATCGTTCACCGATTTCTGTCCAGTACAGATGGCAGTAATCGCGGCTGCGGAATCCGTGATGAAGCTATTCGCCGAATAGGTGCTAACATAACCATTGTACTGCATATGATCCATGTTGAGGGACGTATTCCTATATGCCGTCAGGTTCTCGCCTGCCTTATCCCATCGCCCAGCCGTGAGCTGCGCAAAGCCCATTCCATCGCCAATCAATAGGATAACATTCTTTCCTTGAACATTGTCTTCTAAACTTAGACTATTATTGGTATTGTTCACTCCCGAGGGAAGATCACTCAAAATAGTCGAATTGATCTCTTTATCGCTGCTGTTGGTTTGATCCACAGCCGCTCCGAATATCGGTCCGAAACATACGACCAAAAAAGCCATTAATAAGGCTATTCTAACGCTCATCGAATTCCTCCTTTTCATCTTTCTATGGATCGTTGAATCATCGCGGAAAGTAAAAGTTTGATCGAAATAGAATATATTTATGTAAGTATCATTGGTTTAGTCTGTGACGATAAGTGATGAATATAGAATATTATTTTGGCAACTCCATTGAAGATAATCTTGCACCCAAATAGAATATATTTTTCAAAAAGGCATGCTGGCAGTTCTTTAGCTCTGATACGACTGAAGGACAAAATGATAGGAGTGTATGTGAGCAGACTGCCAGTGCAAGATGCTTCGTGGGCAGCCTATGGTGATATCATGTGGTGAGCCGAAATGAGCTTATTCAATATACCACCAGAACGCCATTTGTCCAATGGCCTTCACGCTGCCAAATTTCTTTTTTCTCTGCCAAGATATAATTATTTCGAAAATACAATATGCAAAGAAAATAGACGTAATGTAATATTGAAAACTATCTCGTATTCCAAGCAAACAGGTAGGCCTAGTGTAGGATTGATATATTATATCAATATACATATGATTAATTGAATTTTTTCATTAATTTTAAATTTGAAAGCCATCAACAGCAGGATGCATGGAATTAAAAAAAAGCAACTTCTCGGCAGTCATCGTTCTGTCAGCATATTGCCGGGAATAAAAGAAAAAAGGAAGATTCCGGGCGTCTCCCAGATATTCTTTACAGGGGTATGAATCCGTTCTCTTCAGCCAGCTTCTGACCGTCTGCGCCGAGTACGAAATCGATGAACTTCTGAGCGCATGATGTGGGCTGTCCGAAGGTGTAGAAGTACAGGTGGCGATTCAGCGGATAGGAGCCGCTCTTTATGTTCTTGATATCGGGATTAACTCCCTCGTACTTCAGAATGCCCAGGTCTCCGCTCTCGGTGTAGCTGAATCCAAGGTATCCGATGGCTTTGTCGCTGCCGATAATAGCTGTCTTTACCTCAGCATTGCCTGCAGCAACGGTGGAAACTCCCGGTGTCTCGACTGTAGTAGAGCCCATGAT
>Ga0074199_1001047_pt1 | contig 29233 bp, 28 predicted proteins | sample EPASupsiteSAE347_FD_64528 | JGI IMG/M metagenome (GOLD analysis project Ga0074199, IMG submission 64528) | Bioremediated contaminated groundwater from EPA Superfund site, New Mexico - Sample SAE3-47 | ecosystem: Environmental > Aquatic > Deep subsurface > Groundwater > Contaminated ... | reverse complement strand
GAATCCCCGAAGCCTCCACGGCCGTCACCATCAACCGCGTCTGCATTTCGGGCATGGAGGCCGTGATTTCCGGCATGGCCATGATTCAAGCGGGCCTCGTCGATGTCATCCTGGCCGGCGGCGTCGAACACATGTCCGGCGCACCCTATGCAGCCGTCGGCGCCCGTTGGGGATGCCGGCTCCAGGACAACAGCCTGGCGGACACCCTCATTCATGCCCTGTTCTGCGGATCACGCCTCCTGCCCGGTCCGGAAAAGGGTCCCATCAAGTCGGGAAGTCCCCTGGACCAGTTTATCGGCAAACCTTACATCATGGGCCAGACGGCGGAATTTGTGGCACAGATGTATAATATTACGAGGGAGGAAATGGATGAAGTGGCCCTGAGGAGCCACAACAACACCGAGCGGGCGACGAAGGAAGGAGATTTCCAGGAGGAGATCGTTCCGGTGGAGATTCCCCAGAAGCGCGGCAAGCCACCGGTGATCTTCGACAAGGACGAACACTTTATTCCGAACCTGACCATGGAAAAGCTGGCGGCCTTGCCCCCGGCCTTTGTTCCGAAGACCGGCAAGGTGACGGCGGGCAATTCCTCAGGAATCAACGACGGTGCCAGCGGCATGATTCTCATGACCGCCGATAAAGCCAAGGAACTCGGCCTCAAGCCCCTGGCGCGCATCAAGGCCGTCGGCTACGGCGGCTGCCACCCTTCCGTAATGGGAATCAGTCCCGCCCCGGCCGTGAGAAGCCTGATGCAGCGTTCCGGTTTGCAGCTTTCCGATTTTGAATTGATGGAGATAAACGAGGCCTTTGCCGCCCAGTACCTTGGTGTGGAAAAGGAATTGGGCATCAACCGGGAAATCACCAATATCAACGGTTCCGGCATCGGCCTGGGCCATCCCGTCGGTTCGACGGGGTGCCGGATCATGGTTTCCCTGCTACACGCCATGAAGAAAAAGGGCAAGAACCTGGGACTCGCCACGCTCTGCGGCGGCGGCGGCGTCTCCATGGCGACAGCCCTCGAAATGGTCTAAGCAATAACAACTAAAGAAGGAGGAGGATTACGATGAGCTTTAAAGAAGAGTACAAGCAGAAACTGGTTACCCCTGAGCAGGCCGTTGGTGTAGTCAAATCAGGCGACTGGGTCGATTACGGTAATTTTACCATGGCGCCGACCTATCTTGATCCGTTCCTGGCCAAGCGCGCCGACGAATTGACGGACGTCAAGGTTCGCGCCGTCACCTATCCCGGACTGGCTGCCGTGGCCCAGGCGGACCCCACGAGAGAGAAATTCTGCTTTAACAACTGGCACTTCAGCGGCGGCGACCGGATCCTCCACGACAAGGGCCTCTGTAATTATATCCCCCTTCTTTACCATGAGGGGCCTGGATACTATAGTAATAATCTCATTGACTCGGACGTCTTCATCGTAAAGGTCGCGCCCATGAACCGGAGCGGCTACTTCAATTTCGGGCCGTCCTGCTCCATCTCCAAGGCCGTCGCCAACCGCGCCAAGAAGGTCGTCGTCGAGATCAATACCAGCACCCCCTATTGCTACGGCGGCTTCAATGAGTCCATCCATATCTCGGAAGTTGACTATATCGTCGAATCGGACAACAAGCCCCTCTTCAGCCTGCCGGCAGCGGTGGTCAGTGAAGAGGATAACAAGATCGCCCAACTGATCATGAACGAAATTCATGACGGATCGGTCATTCAGCTCGGTATCGGCGGCATGCCCAGTGCTGTGGGATCGATGATCGCCCAGTCCGACCTGAAGGACCTGGGCGTCCATACGGAGATGCTCGTCGATGCCTTTGTAGATATGTACCTATCCGGCTGCGTTACCAACAAGAAGAAACAGCTCAATCCCGGCAAGATGGTTTATACCTTCGCCCTCGGCACCCAGAAGCTCTATGATTTCCTTGATCACAACCCCTGCTGCGCGACCTACTCCGTGGACTATACGAACAGTCCCGCCCGGATCGCCCAGAACGATAAGATGGTGGCCATCAACAACTCCGTGGAGATCGATCTTTACGGTCAGGTCAACTCCGAATCGTCGGGAACGCGGCACATTTCGGGTACGGGCGGTCAGTTCGACTACACCTTGGGCGCCTATCACTCCAAAGGCGGCAAGGCGTTCATCTGTATGACGTCGTCTCAGAAGAACAAGAAGACCGGCGAAATCAAATCGCGGATCGTCCCGACCCTGGAGCCGGGCGGCATCGTGACGATTCCCCGGACGGTCGTGAGTTATGTCGTTACCGAATACGGCATGGTCAATCTGAAGGGAAAGACAACCTGGGAACGGGCGGAACTGCTCATCGGCATCGCCCATCCCGATACCCGGGAAGGTCTCATTAAAGCCGCCGAGGCGCAGAATATCTGGCGGAGAAGCAATAAAAAGTAAAAATTATTGAACGGACAGAGGTAAGAATTATGCCAAGCAAGTGGATCGATGAAAGAGATCAGAAGTTTTTGCTGCACGAGGTTCTGAAGATCGGGGAGCAGCTCTTGGGGAAGGGACCTTTCCAGGATCATGACGCCGACATGGTAAATATGGTCCTCGATGCGGCGATTAAGTTTGCGGAAAACGAGATTGCCCCTACCTACCCCGACGAGGTGCACGGTCAGCCCGTCGAGGCCGTATTCAAGGACGGCAAGGTGTATGCGCCTCAGGCCTACCACCGGCTGTGGAAACTCTACGCCGAGGGAGGCTATCTGGGCACGGCGGACAGTCCCGACGTGGGCGGCCAGGGGTTTCCCGAGGTCGTGGCGGCGGTGTGCATGAACATCTTCCTGGCCTGCAACCAGGCCTTTATCATGTATCCCGCCCTCACTCATGGGGCGGCAAAACTGGTGGAGAAATTCTGCTCCGAGGAATTGAAGGCCATCTATCTCAACAAGATGTTCGACGGGACCTGGGCGGGCACCATGTGCCTGACGGAACCCGGAGCGGGGTCAGACGTGGGAGCCCTGAAAGCGACGGCGAAGCGGAACCCCGACGGAACGTTCCTCATTACGGGGACCAAGTGTTTCATCTCCTCAGGTGATCACGATCTGACGGAGAACATCATTCATCCCGTCCTCGCCCGTATTGAAGGCGACCCTCCGGGAACGAAGGGAATCTCCATATTTCTCGTCCCCAAATACCGAGTCAACGCCGATGGCTCCCTGGGCGCCTTCAACGACGTCACCACGGGCAATATCGAGCACAAAATGGGGATTCACGGCAATTCGACCTGCACCCTGAACTTCGGCGAGAATGGAAAATGTCTCGGCTACCTCATGGGGCAGGAACGGGAAGGCATGAAGATCATGTTCCACATGATGAACGAGGAGCGACAGGGTGTCGGCAACATGGGCGTTTCCATGGCCAGTTCGGCCTATCTCCATGCCCTGGCTTACGCCAAGGAGCGCTTTCAGGGTTCCAACATTATGTCCAAGGATCCGGCGACCCAGGTGACCATCATTCAGCATCCCGACGTACGGAGGATGCTTCTCAAGCAGAAATCTCTCGTGGAGGGGATCCGCCTCCTTTGTCTCTACTGCTACTATGTCATGGACATGAAAAAGGTGGCCACCACCACGGAAGAGGTCGAAAAATGGCAGGGCATGGTGGAGATCCTGACCCCCATCGTGAAGTCATACTGCACGGAGATGGGTTTTGTCGTCAATGACCTGGCCGTCCAGACTTACGGCGGCTATGGTTACTGCCGGGAGTACCCCGTGGAGCAGATGATGAGGGACCAGAAGATCAACATGATTTACGAGGGGACGAACGGTATTCAGGCCCTCGATCTGCTGGGAAGGAAACTGGGCATGAACAAGGGCGCCTATTTCATGAACCTGATCAAGGAGGCTGAGGCCGACATCGCTGTGGCCGCGGGAATGGAATTGCTGAAGCAGGAGGCGGCCATCGCCGGCGAGGCCCTGTCGGCTATCATCGAGACGGCAAGAGCCTTTGCGGGCCTCATGAAGACAACCCCCCTGGTGCCGCTCATCGCCGCGAGCGATTTCCTGAATTGCTTCGGCGACGCCATCCTGGGCTGGCTCCATATCTGGATGGCCGCCACGGCCGCAAAGAACCTGGCCGAGGCGACATCGGACCGTGATAAAGCCTTCTATACGGGCAAGATCGAGTCGGCGAAATTCTTCATCAACCGCACCGCCGCCCTCGTGCCGGCCAAGTGCAAGATCCTCCTGAAGGACGATACGAGCGCCATGCGTATCCCCGAAGAGGCCTTTGCCGTTTAGGAACGCGGGCCGGCTATCTCCTTTCAAGCCCGTCATTTTACAATTCAAAGGGGTTGCGATTTTACTTTCGCAACCCCTTTTTTACAGATTCGGGTGGAAGAGCAGTTATTCACTTCTGATCAGGACTTGAAGAGGATATCGATGGGAATGCCTTTTTCATTGCTCCGTTTGGGCAGATTTCTTTCAAAATCTTCCCGGGATACGTCCATTTTCATTTTCCAGGAACCAAGGCGGATTTTTTCGGCGCCATTATCCTTCGCCCTGGTGATTTCCGCAAAAGCCCCCACCCGATTGCAGTCGCAATAGCAGGTCAGGTAAGGCCAGATTGCCTGAACGTTATTCTGATAACAGTCGGGACAGAAACCCAGGCTGCAGGATAGATCGGGACAGGTTATCTTGATGCTGTCGTCCATTTTTTTAAATCCGTATGTAGTTTAACTGTCCGTATATTAACGCCTGTTGTATTTGAACAGGATATTGGCTCCGACCACAATAAGCAGTACCGGCATCAGATATTTCCCCATGGCATAGACTTGCATGCCAAAGACCTCGGTCAGGAGAAAAACCACGCCGACGGCAAGAATGATCCAACCTCCCAGGTCCTTGAAGCGCTGGATCAAGGTGCCCACGGCAATAACAATCAAGAGCACGGGCCAGCTCCGGCTGAAGGACCAGATTTGGGTATTCCCCAGGATGACGAGTACCCCGAGGGTGATCAGGACCATGCCGCCGGTAATGACGTGCATCTTTTCCTTTCTTTCCATGCCGCTCATGCCTCCTTGTCAAAAAAGTATTTTTTTATTTGTTATCCCCTTTCAAAAAATGCTTAAAGAAGTCGATGGGAATGGGGAAGACGATGGTCGAATTGTTTTCCGCCGCAATCTGATTCAGGGTCTGCAAATAACGCAATTGTAAAGAGATAGGCTCCTTGGTCATGACCGTTGCCGCCTCCAAAAGTTTCTCCGCCGCCTGATATTCTCCTTCGGCAGCGATAACTTTGGCCCTTCTCTCCCGTTCCGCCTCCGCCTGTTTGGCGATGGCCCGTTTCATCTCTTCAGGCAGGTCGATTTGCTTGACTTCCACCAACGAGACCTTGATGCCCCAGGGATCGGTGCTCCGATCAAGAATTTCCTGCAAATGCATATTGATCTTTTCTCTTTGTGATAAAATCTCATCCAGCTCCACCTGCCCGCAAACGCTTCTCAGGGTTGTCTGGGCAAGCTGCGACGTGGCATAGAGATAGTTTTCCACGTCGGTGACTGCCGCATTGGCGTCGATGACCCGGAAATAGACAACGGCATTGACTTTGATGGAAACATTGTCCCGGGTAATCACGTCCTGAGGGGGAACATCCATGGTGATGGTACGCATATCGACTTTTACCATCTTGTCGACAACGGGAATCAGGATGATCAGTCCCGGCCCTTTGACATCGATGATCCTTCCGAGGCGAAAAATCACGGCCCGCTCGTATTCATTCAAAATACGGATGGCCGACGCTAAAAACATGATAACTAAAAATACCAGTATTGTTACGGTGTAAGTCATGTTACTGCCCTCCCTTTCTACATATCTTTTATTAAAAAAATGATTAGAACCGGTACGCCTATTTTTGCTCCTGCTTTTCGACCTTCACCTTTAAGTTGTCTATCTGGATAACCCGGACCCGCGTCCCCTCTTCAAGGGGAGTGTCGCTACAGGCCGCCCAATATTCTCCCTTCACCATTACCTTTCCTTCTTCATGAACCTTGGTCACGGCTTTTCCTATGGCCCCGATCATTCCCTCTTTCCCGGTGTGCTTCTTGCGCATCTGGGCTTTTATGACCAGACTGATGACCCCGACAAAAAACAGTGAAATAATGGACAGGGTCGGGATCAGGACTTCGAGGGAGACCCGCAGGGCCGGATCCGGGGAATCAAAGAGCATCAGGGAGCCGACAGCCAGGGAAACTATTCCGCCGACCGTAAGGATTCCATGACTTACCACCTTGATTTCGGCAATGAAAAGAACAATCCCGAAGAGAATAAGGAGCACTGCCGCATAATTGACCGGCAGGGTCTGCATGGCAAAGAAGGCCAAAATCAGAGATATCCCGCCCACAACGCCCGGTAAAATGGCCCCGGGAGTGGAAAATTCAAAATACAACCCCGCCAGGCCCACCAGAAATAGGATATAGGCAATGTTCGGATCGCTCAGGGCCGTAAGGATTCGATGTCGGAGGCCCATTTTTCTTTCTTTCAGGATTGCCCCGGCGGTCTTCAATATGGTCTTTTTATCAGCGACAAGTACCTGCTTCCCGTCAGCCTGTTTGAGAAGCTGCTGCACATCCGTAGCCACATAATCGATGACACCGTTCTTCAGGGCCTCTTCCGCCGTGATGGAAGCGCTTATTCGCACGGCCTTTTCTACCCATTCCTCGTTTCTTCCTCTTATCTTGGCGATGCTCCGCACGTAGGCCGCGGCGTCATTGGCGACCTTTTCCATCATGGTCTTGTCCCCGCCACCGCCGCCAAGACCAACGGGATGGGCGGCCCCGATGTTCGTTCCCGGGGCCATCCCCGCCACATGGGCCGCTACGGTAATAATGACGCCGGCGGATGCCGCCCGGGCTCCGGAGGGATAAACATAGACAAAGACGGGTATGGGCGCATTGAGGATGCCCTTGGCGATATCCCGCATGGACAGATCGAGGCCCCCGGGGGTGTCAAGCAGGATAATCATCCCGTATGCCCCCTCTTTGCCCGCCTCGCTGATGTTCTGGGTGATGTACTCAGCCGCGGGAGGGGTAATGGCGCCGCTGATGGAGATGACATGAAATACCGGGGGACCTTCCGCCGCCCCGAGGGAACAGGGCGAGGCGAAGGCGATCAGGAGCAGCAACAATATCCTCAACCGTTTGCTAAGTAGCGTCTTTTTCATGATCATGCCCCTCCTCTCCCCTGCTTTCGGTCAACAGTTTCATGATCTTCTGAACATCTTCCCATACCTGGCGCTTCTGGGACGGATTCCGCAATAGATAGGCCGGGTGATAAGTCGGCATCAGGGGAATGTCGTGATAACGGTGAAAATTCCCCCTCAGAATGGAGATGGCAACATCGCTCTTTAACAGTGTCCGGGCGGCAAACGTGCCCAGGGCGCAGATCACTTTCGGACGAATGGACTCTAATTGTTTTACGAGAAAGGGCTCGCAGGCGGCGATCTCGCCGGAAGCGGGATTACGATTTCCCGGGGGCCGGCATTTGAGGATGTTGCAGATATAGACATCCTGTCGCCGCATTTTCATGGCCTCAATGATCTTCGTGAGGAGCTGCCCGGCCCGGCCGACAAAAGGCCGCCCCTGGTCGTCTTCATCCGCCCCCGGGGCTTCGCCCACAAAGACAAGCTCGGCGTTGGGATTACCTTCCCCGAAGACGATATTTTTCCTCCCCCTATGGAGGTCACAACGCCGGCAATCTCCCAAGTCCGTGCGCACATCGCTCAGAGCCCCGGACCCACCCGCACCCTGCAGGGGCTCGGGTATTTCAGGAACGCCAAACCGGCGGTACGGTCCCGGGACAAGCATCTGAGGCGAGTTGGACGCCCCCGGCGACGCCAATGCTGCATCCCTTAGCGGCGGTTCCACCGCCGCCGCGGGTCCGCGTCCCTTCAAGGCGGGGTCTGAAGCCGCTGCCGCCGGCACCGCATCCTCTCCAACACCGTCATTCCCTCCAGCAACGTCATTCCCGCGAAAGCGGGAATCCGGAATCTTACCGGATGCTTCCGGCTTAAAGCCCGCCTCAGACTCGATCCGGGGCCCGGTATGACCTTTAGCATGTTTATTTGGCTGAGTAACACCTTGGGCAGGTCTGCTCGCTGAAGATACCTCCGGCAGCAGGGCAGGCAGGGGCCCTTGCATGCAAAAGGAACTCACATTCCCGGACAATTCCCTGTCCGCCTCGATATGGGAGCGCAGGGAACCGATCAGGACCAGCATCTCATCTTTAGCGGCGTTTTGCATTGGTCAGCATTTTTACCCGGTCCAAGATCCGGTTGGCAATATCCATCTTGTCCATCAGGGGAACCTCTTCCACCCCCCCCTGGGGATCAAGAATCTTGATGATATTGGTATCACTTTGAAAGCCTGCCCCCACCTGATGGAGGTCATTGGCGACAATGAGATCCATATTCTTCCCGAGGAGCTTGGATCGTGCATTTTCGACAAGGTCTTCCGACTCCATGGCAAAACCCACCAGGACCCTGTTTTCCTTCTTAGCCCCTATCTCGGCAATGATATCGGGATTTCTTTCCAAGTGGAGGGTCAGGGGCCCTTTCTTCTTCTTGATCTTGGATTCCGAAAGCACGGCGGGCCGGTAATCCGCCACGGCAGCCGCTTTGATGATCGCCGTGGTTCCCTCCAGGTTAGTCATCACGGCATTCCGCATCTCCAGGGCGCTTGCTACGGACAGGAAAGTAACCCCCGCGGGAACGGGCAGTAAAGACGGTCCACTGATGAGAAGAACCTCCGCCCCTCTCCTGGCGGCCATTGTCGCCAAGGCATAACCCATTTTTCCCGACGAATAATTGGTAATGAAGCGCACGGGATCGAAGGGCTCCCGGGTGGGGCCGGCGGTGATAAGGATACGTTCTCCCTGTAAATCCTTTTCCGTCCATGCCGACTCGATGGCCTCCACAATATCGGCAATATCGGCCAACCGTCCCACGCCCTCGGTTTTGCAGGCCAACTCGCCATATCCCGGCGTCACGAACCGGACGCCGTGCTTTTTTAATTTGGCGATATTTTCCTGAACAACGGCATGGGCGTACATATTATCGTTCATGGCCGGGCAGACAATGATGGGCGCTATGGTGGCCATGAGCACCGTGGAGAGAAGGTCGTCGGCGATCCCCGTTGCCATTTTGCCGATGACATTGGCCGTAGCCGGGGCAACTACCATCACATCTCCACACTCCGCCAGAGAGATATGGTTCATGTCGTAGTGCTCTTGGGAAAACATATCGCTGAAAACCGGGTTCCCGGAAAGGACCTGGAGGGTCAGCGGGGTGATGAATTCTTTGGCATGCCCCGTCATGATCACCTTGACGGACACGCCTTTCTTTACCAGCGCCCTGGTCAGTTCGGCCGCCTTATAAGCCGCGATGCCGCCGGTTATACCAAGAACAACTTGTTTTCCTACTGTCATTTTTATATTTCCTTATCAATGGTCTCTGACTTAACTTGTGGATTGAATATAGCAATTCTGCACGCTAAGATCAATGAAAAGAGCACATATTTTAGACCCCCAAAATAGGGGCTCTTCCCCTAATTAGTAAAAGTGTGGATGTTGATGTAGAGGGCCTTCAGGTTAGCAGCGAATTTTCGGTCAAAAGTTACTACCATTGATCCGCTTCTGGTTTTACCTGCCGCGGCGATAAGGGCGTCACCGAAATCGGGGATCGGGTCGGGCCACCAGGACAGGATTGTTTTAAAATCCACTTCCTGAATAACCTCAATGCCGGGCATTTCGATAAGATCCTTAATCATCCTGCCGATCTCGGCTTTGGGGACCTGGTAGATTTTGTCCAGCACATAAATGAACTCAGTCAAAACATGCTGATGGCAGAAAATCACCGCCTTCATATGTGCCGCCGCTTCGAACAGCGGGGCAATTTTCTGTTGCTGTTCCGGGTTCCGATCGGTAACGAAGGAAATCAGGGCATTCGTGTCAATGACATATTGCTTCACCGGTATTTATCCATGCGGAGATTCCGGGCAATGTCAATGTCGTTGTCAATTTCTCCTTTTCCGGTTTTTACTGCATTCCTGTACTTTAAAAAATCACGTTTTGCCGGATAAAGCGTAACCTTGCCCTTTTCCACCTTCCATTCCAAGGCGTCTTTCACAGAAAGACCAAGAGTCTCGCGAATGGCTTTGGGAATAGTTGTTTGATATTTGGACGTAATGAGAGATTGCATATCGTTGTCCTCCCCATGTGATTCCTTACGGATATAGATTAACGTAAGGAATCACGCACGTCAAGCAATAAATAAATTGGGGCGCCGTCCCCCCGCGGTGGTTACCCTGTCCATGGCGGCTCAGGTATCGCTTGCAAAAGAGGGGAAAAATCACTATAGAGTCGCCGAATAATAAAGCATGGGCACACGATGTCCTGCTCATGCCATCACATCTATTAACGAGGTTGTCATGAAAACATATAAGATTTATTTTATTACCCTCTTTGCGATACTTGTCTGCATTACATCATGGTGGTTCTTCGCCACGATCGGAGAATTTGGAAAGCCGCAGATCCGGATGATGCAGGACATCCGCAGCATCGGGCAACGAACGGTCCTGGAGATCACCTTCTCAGACAGCGGCAGCGGTCTGAAAAACTCTACCATCACCCTTACTCAGGACAATCAGCCCCGCATCCTCTCCACCCTGCAATACAAGGGGAAGAAAACCAATCGCAATGCCGTCTCGATCCCGGTGGACCCGGTCGCCCTGAAGCTGCATGACGGTCCGGCGGTGCTTACCATTACTGCGGAGGATCAGGCCGTCTGGAAAAATGCGGCGTCCATAACCAGGCTTGTAACCGTCGATGTGGTTCCTCCCCAGATATTTCTCCTCACCCCGGTGAATCATGTCAATCCCGGCGGAACCTGTATGCTTCTTTTCAGGTCATCCAAGCCCGTCCCTGTCTCCGGGGTCCGTGTTGACGATCGCCTCTTTCCCTCCTATCCGGTAACGATCAATAACAAGCCCTGTCAATTGGTCTATTTTGCCCTTCCGCCCCAGACAGCTTCCGGGACCGCACAAATCAAGGTTTACGCCCGGGATCAGGGGGGAAACGAAACTGTCCAGTCGGTCCCCCATCTCCTCCTCAAGAAGAAATTCCGGAGCGACAAAATGCCCACATCCGATTCCTTCCTGCAGCAAAAAATGCCGGAATTTGTTGCTCAGCATCCCGCCTTCGCCGGAAAACCGCTCATCGATGTCTTTATCTACGTAAACGGCACCCTGCGGGAGGAGAATTTCCGGACTATCCAAACTGTTTGCCAGAAATCCGAACCCCGGCAACTCTGGGAAGGGACCTTTCTCCGGATGAAAGACGCCGCTCCCATGGCCCAGTTCGGCGATCGCCGCACTTATGTCCACAACGGGAAAATAGTGGGAGAAAGCACCCACCTTGGCGTTGATCTCGCCTCTACGGCCAACGCCCCCATTGAAGCCGCCAACAGCGGCGTTGTGGCACATGCCGGCTACCTCGGCATATACGGCAATATGGTCATGATCGATCACGGTTACGGATTGTTCAGCCTTTATGCACATCTATCCAATATTGATGTAAAAAAAGGACAGGCGGTCAAAAAGGGGGATGTCCTGGGGAAAAGCGGCCTAACCGGCTTGGCTGGGGGAGATCATCTTCATTTCTCAATTCTGGTGGGTGGACAATTCGTCAATCCGACCGAGTGGTGGGACCCCCACTGGATACAGGATAACGTCACAAAGAAAATGGACGTTTCCTTTTAGCTTTTGCCGATGTCCCGGTGATTAACCTGGACGCTGTAATCCTTATCGGACAGATAGGCGGCGAGTTCATTGGCCATCGCCACCGACCGATGCCTGCCTCCCGTACAGCCCAAGGCGATGTTGAGCCGCACCTTCCCCTCCTTTTCATAGAGGGGTAGCAGAAAAGACATCAGGGCAAAAAGCTTTTCCATGAATTTTGCGCCCTCTTCCGACGCCAGTACATACTCCCTTACCCCGGGATGATGACCGTCATGCATCTTCAAAGATTCAACAAAGTAAGGATTTGCCAGGAAACGGACATCAAGAACAATATCCGCATCGACAGGCAACCCATAGCGGTATCCAAAAGACGTCACATAGATCATGAGTCTCTTTTCCGTTGTTGAAGACAGGAACATCCGCTGTACGGCATCCTTCAGTTGATGCACATTATATGAAGTCGTGTCGATGACCTTGTCTGCCATCAGTTTCAAGGAAGAGAGTTTTGCCCTTTCGATGCTGATCCCCTCCATAACCGATCCCTTCATTGCGAGGGGATGGGTTCTTCTCGTTTCACTGAAGCGGTGCAGCAAGGCATCGTCAAAGGAATCAAGGAATAGTATCTCGATAGTATACCCCTTGTCTTTGAGTCGTTTAAAAATGCGGGGATATTTTTCCAGGAAACCCTGTTCCCTCAGATCCATGACCATGGCTACTTTGGAGATTCTCTTTGCAGCTTCAGACTGGATTTCCAGAAATTTCGGCAACAAGACAATTGGTAAATTGTCGACACAGAAAAAACCGATATCCTCGAGGGCCCGTAATGCCGTGCTCTTTCCCGAACCGGATAATCCCGTAATGACAACTATTTGCATGAACTTATGTCCCCTTTTGGCCTCCCATGAGCAGTCGGACGCGATTCAGGATCGTATCAACCGTCCCGGCGGTATTCGCCAGCACCGCAACATGGGCACATGGTATCTCAACCTCCATAATCTCCCGTAAGCAATTCGCAGTTAATCCTTTTTTATTATCTTTTTCAAGCTTTTTTGTCAGCTCGACGACGATGTCCACCCTGGTCTCACCGGCAATACGGATGGGGTGTAAAGATCGCATATCGATAATGCCCTCTCCACGCAAATGTATGAGGTTGCGGATTTTTTCGTGGGCCTGTCCGGAGAGGGTCTGATCCGGCAGGAAGCTCAGAACGGCAATATCATCGGCAATCCAGGTTCCCCCCCTTCTTGAAATTTCAAGGGCGCAGGTCGTTTTTCCGACGCCGCTGTCCCCTGTCAGGAGGATGCCCGTTCCTTCCCATTGCACAAGACACCCGTGAACATTGGCCCTTGTTTCAATTTTCTCTCTTTTCATGAGATACTATGCGGGACGATACAGGATGGGTTTTACGACGCAATGCTTGATAAAAAGATATATCTCAACACGTGTCACCCTTATCGATGATGATGCGGTACAATTCTTCCCTGGAAGGGGCTTCAAGAAGGTTCTTGCGAAATGTCGCATCTTTGAGCATCCGGGAGAGTTTGGCAAGCATTTTCAAATGCTGTCCCGCGGCATTCTCCGGCGCCAGGAGGAGGAAGAAAAGATGCACCGGTTTTCCATCCATGGCGTTGAAATCGATTCCTTCCCGGCTTCGCCCGAAAGAGATTGCCAGGGAATCTATAATATTCAGCTTCCCATGGGGGATGGCAATGCCGTCGCCGATTCCAGTACTTCCCAATTTTTCCCTTTCCAGAAGAATATTAACGGTTTCCCCAGGGTGATAGTCGGCGCGTCCGCTTAAAATGACATCGGCCAATTCCTGAAGGACATCCCCTTTGGTTCCGGATGTCAATTGTTCAAGAATAAACTCCTTTTTAAAAACCTCGGCAATTATCATTTGACTTTCCCTGAAACTTAACTTTTGGTTTCAATAAGGACGTAGTTGCCGTCATCGCGACGATATATAACCGCAACATTCTCCGTTGCCGCATCACGAAATATGATGAAGATATTCTTGGACGCCTCCAGTTCCATGATCGCATCGTCATGGGACATTGGTTTCAAAATGATCTTTCTGGTTTCTACAATCCTTGCATCGCTTCCATCCTCCCCATCCGTCTCGGAAGATTTAGCAAACTGGTCGTCCCCTGTTTTAGCCCCGGCGCCCTTGTGAACGCGCATCTTCTCGCGGTGCTTTTTCAATTGTCGTTCGATTTTTTCCACTGCCTCGTCGATTGCCAGGGCCATCTCCTTTGCCTCTTCCCTCGCATTAACGTTCATACCGTTATCAATAAGATTGATCTCGGCGACATTCCGGAATTTCTCAACGGACAAGACCACTCTCACCTCAACCGGACGGTCGATATACTTTCTCAGTTTACCAAGTTTCTCTTCAACATAATTTTTGAACCATTCTTCTCCCTCGGTATTTCTGAAGGTCACAGAGATCTTCATAGTTTTCCTCCCCATGGATTTTTACTCGTAAAAGGTTTTGTGCTATATTGACGTCACGGTGAAAAGTCAATAACTTTTTTTACATTCAAAAATATTTCTTCCTTCTTGATGACGGAAGGATATGCATCATTTCCCTATATTTAGCCACAGTGCGCCGGGCAATATTGATACCCGACAAAGCCAGGAGTTCGACTATTTCACTGTCGCTCAAGGGGTGTTTGTGATCTTCCTCGCTGATCACCTTCTTTATTTCTTCCTTGACGCTTTTGGAGGCGATATTTTCCCCACCGTCACTTTTTGAAATTCCGCTGCTGAAAAAATATTTCAACTCAAACAGGCCGGCGGGGGATTGCATATATTTGTTGGTGACAACCCTGCTGATCGTCGATTCATGCATCTCGACATCCAGAGCAATGTCTCTCAGCACGAGGGGCCTTAAATAGTTGATCCCTTTATCAAAAAAATTACGCTGATAATTTACGATGCTTTCCGTTACCCGGTAGATCGTCTTCTGGCGCTGCTGGATGCTCTTGATAAGCCAGGTTGCCGACTGGACCCTTTCCTTGATGTACTTTTTCCCCGTATCGGCGTCTTTGCCGCCATCGACGCCCGCCATTATTTCCTTGTAGAAATTGCTTATTCTCAGCCTCGGCATCCCGTCGTCATTCAGGACGACTTTGTACTCATCTCCGGATTTATAGACAAATACGTCAGGAATGATCGTCTGTGCCTTTTCCTCTTGATAAATACTTCCCGGTTTCGGGTCCATGTTGCTGATTATCATGACCGCCTGCAATACATCATCGATGGTAACCTTCAACTTTCTGGCGATCTGGGTGTAATTTTTAGTCTCCAGATCTCTGAGATGATCCCGGATTATCAGTTCCACCAGTATGTTTGCCTCTCCGAGGAGACGCGCCTGAATCAACAGGCATTCCGTCAGGTCCCGGGCGGCAATCCCGGGAGGATCGAAAGATTGCACCATTTGGAGAACCGACTCCACGACATCAATTTCAACATGCTCCTGACCGGCAATTTCTTCAACCGTCGCCTGTAGATAGCCGTTTTGATCAAGGTTACCGACAATCTGTTCTCCTACTCTCATCTCGGCGTCAGTCAAGGGCAGGAATTTCAATTGCCACATGAGGTGGTCCGTCAAAGACAGGGTCCTGGTCAGCAGATTATCCCAGGAAGCACCCTCTTCGTCCGCACGTTGATAGGTCACACCCATCGGGCCATAGTCTTCCAGATAGTTGTTCCAGTCAAAATCCTCCCTGCCATCCCCTTCTCCCGTGATTTCGACGGCATGATCAACGGACTTGATCTCCTCGGTCTCCAGGGTCCTCAAGGTATCGCTCTCTGCAAGACCCTCTTCGACAATCTCTTCGCTGCCGGAGATCTCCTCGAGGAGGGGATTCTCCTCCATCTCCTGATTGATCATGTCCACCATCTCCAGCCTCGAAAGCTGCAGGAGCTTGATGGCTTGCTGAAGCTGCGGCGTCATGATCAGTTGCTGGGATAGCTTAAGGCTCTGTTTCAGTTCAAATGCCATGTATATGAATCCTCAAAGACAAAAGTCTTCACCGAAATAAAATTTCTTGGCAAGCTCGCAGGAAGCAATCGTATCAGGATCTCCTTCCACCAGGATGCTCCCTTCGTTCACGATATAGGCGCGATCACATACCGAAAGGGTTTCCCGAACATTATGATCGGAGATAATCACTCCGATGCCCTTCTCTTTTAGTTTATATATGATCTTTTGAATATCTGCAACTGCAAGTGGATCGATGCCGGCAAAAGGTTCGTCCAGAAGGATATATTTGGGCGAAGTGACAAGGGCCCTCGTAATTTCCACGCGCCGTCGCTCACCTCCGGACAGGGAATAGGCCGGGTTATCGGCAAGACTGGTCAAATCCAGTTCGCCAAGCAAGGATTCCAATCGCTCTTTTCTCTGGTTGGCATCCAGGTTCAGAGTCTCCAGAATCGCCAGGATATTTTCGGCAACGGTCAGTTTGCGGAAAATTGACGGTTCCTGGGGCAGGTAGTTCAGCCCCTTTTTCGCTCGCAGATACATGGGATACTTGCTGATGTCTTCCCCATTGAGGAAAATGCTGCCGCCGTCGGGACGGATCAATCCGACAATCATATAAAAGGTCGTTGTCTTGCCGGCGCCGTTTGGTCCGAGCAGCCCGACCACTTCCCCGGGAAAGATATTGAGATCGACGTTGTTGACAACCTTCCGGCCTCCGTAAATCTTCACCAGCTCTTTTGCTATGAGTTGCCCCATATCCATCGTGTAATCAACCCTATTTCTTTTTCTTGCCGTCTTCAGCGGGATAAATCGTGGCGCTCACGCGTTTCTTTTCCGGAGCTTCCACAATCCCCCGATTTTCATCGAGGAGAACCGTAATCCGATCGCCTTTGACGATATTGGGTCCCTCACGCATCACGGCGTTGCCGAACACAACGATCTTTTGATCATCCTGATAATAGACGGCCTCATCGCCGGTGACGATCTTTTTGAGCTGGGTGATCCGCACCGGCCCTTTTGCCTCGATCCGATCGAGATCACCCCCCTGGCCGATGCCCGCCGTTGTCGATTCCTTGCCCTCATCGGCACCCTTCTTATAGTAAACGAGGAGCTTGTCCGACCGGATTACCTTATCACCCTGGACGGCGACGGCATTTCCCGAAAATACGATCAACCGCTCATCGTTGAAAGCCTCCAGGGTGTCCGAGGTAATATGAACGGGCTCTTTGGAAGCGGCCTGCTTGGGACCGCCCTTTTTGGAAGCAGATTGTTTGGGAGCGGCCTGTTTGGGAACAGGCTGCGCGGGAGCGGACTGCGTGGGAACAGGCTGAATGGGAGGGGCGGACTCGGGCTCCTTCGCCGCCGTCTGAAACACGATGAACAGGACCATGCAGACAGCCGGTAAAATGATCGTTAATTTATTATGAGAGCTTTTCATCATGGGTCTTCCTATTTTTTTGCTTTAATCATTGCGTTTACGTGGGACATGATCAGGACATGCCGCTTGTTGATATCAATCCGCATGCCCTTTCCCTTCAGTCGCGTCGTGTCATTATCCAGCGTCACATCCGAATCCGTGGACAGGATTTTGTCCCGGTCGGAATAACGAAGAACATCCATCGTTATCCGATCCCCCTTGTCGGAGATTATCACAACATCTCCCGTCACATCCAGGTCTTTTGTCACCGTCCAGAAACGGCCTTTTTGCCCGGTCATGATGAATGTCCTTCCATCGGCGGGATTCATTTTCACGACTACCTGATCAAAGAGGGCGAGATTTTCCTTCCTTACGAAAGTAACCGTTTTGGCTCTTATTTCCCACTTTGAACCGTCTGCGGATACATCCGTGTAAAGAACGTCCCGTACCTGCACATCTACATTATCCGGCAATACCTTGAGAATATTTTTACCGGCTTCTTTTCCCTGTTCCCAGAGGAAAAGCAATATGGCGAAAACCGCAACAAGGATCAGCGCCGCGGTTACGAGGATGGGTTTTTTCATTTCAGGAGAAATACCTCTCCATCAGGCGTTCCCATTTGCCCTGCCCCTTGAGGAGCAGATCGCAGACCTCCCTGACGGCACCCCGGCCGCCGTCTCTCCGGGTTACGTAGTCGGCAACCTGCTTCGCCTCATCGACGGCGTCGTTGACCGACACCGCAAGGCCAACCCTCTTCAAGAGGGGAATATCCACAATGTCGTCGCCCATATACGCCACTTCCCGGGCCGTAAGTTTCCTTCTTTCCAGGACTTCTTCGTATGCCTGCACCTTATCCCATATTAACTGATGAACTTCCTGAATCCCCAGATCTCTGGCGCGGTGTTCAACAACCATCGATTTCCGACCCGTAATCCAGACCACGTCGATACCGCAGCGTATCAGGACCTTCAAACCATGCCCATCCTTCACATCGAAAAATTTGCTTTCCTGACCCAGGTCATTCATCACAATCCGGCCATCCGTCAAGATGCCGTCCACATCCAGGATAAGCAGGCGAATCGGCTTGATTTTTTCGATCAGGTTCGCAGGTATTTGATTAATCATAACTCTCCGTTTGTCTTCACTAAACGATCGATTTTCGTCAGCACCTTCAGGAGCTTATCGAGATCCATCATGCCCAGGGAGTTGGGGCCGTCGCAAAGGGCGGCATCGGGATGGGGATGAACTTCAAAAAAAAGGCCGTCCACTCCCGTGGCCACAGCGGCCCTCGCCAGGAAGGGAATCATCTCCCGATGTCCGCCGGAAGCCGTTCCCATGCCCCCGGGCAACTGCACGCTGTGGGTGGCGTCAAAAATTACCGGGTATCCAAAGGCCCTCATAATCGGTAGCGACCTCATGTCCGCCACCAGGTTGTTGTACCCGAATGATGCGCCTCGCTCCGTGATCATGATGCCTTCCATGCCCGCCGCCTCGACTTTTTCAATGATGTTTTTCACATCCCAGGGGGCAAGAAACTGTCCCTTCTTGATATTGATAACTTTGGCTTTCTTTGCCATTTCCATGATGAAGTCCGTCTGTCGGCAGAGAAACGCCGGAACCTGCATCACATCGAGGACCTCGGCCGCGCGCTCGATCTCCTCGAAACGATGGACATCGGACAGGATAGAGACCTGAAAATCTCTTTTTATCCTTTCCAGGATCTCCAGTCCCCGGAGCACTCCGGGACCTCGGTAGCCCATCAGCGAGGTCCGGTTGGCCTTATCATAAGAGGCCTTGAAAATGAAGGGTATATTCAGCCGGTCTGTCAGCTCTTTAAGGAATTCGGCTATATCCCGCGTCTTTTTCTCTTCCTCGATCACACAGGGACCGGCAATGAGAACAAAGGGGTTGCTCCCGCCGATCACCGCCTCGCCTACCTGGATGTTTTTCATCTGCTCCCTTTCATTTTTATTATCAGGCCATCATGAATCCGTCTGATGTTTATCCTGCATGATCTTGATCTTCAGGGCGGGAATTCTTCTTGCCGCCCGGGTCGATTCGGGATTGAGCTCATATGCCTTTTGATAGGCGTTTAGGGCCTCCTGGGGCAGCCCCTTTTTTTCATAGGCCTCCCCGAGACCTGCATAAACGGCGTCGTCTTCGGCGTCGTAGCGCAAGGACAACCTGTACATTTCAATCGCCTTGTCCACATCACCTTTGGCGCCATAGGCCCGACCCAGAGTGGCATAAGGGGCCGCCTTCTTTTTCTTGGTCGTGGACAAGAGTTTTTTTGATACTCTGATCGCATCATCGTATCTTTTTTCGCGCATATACGATTCAGCCAGACCGCTCAAAACACTCTCGGAAGGATGAGTCGCCGCGTACTTTTCGAAATTTGCGGTGGCCTCCTTCCTTTTTCCCATTTTGGTGTAGGTCAAGGCAAGGTTATAGTAAATCTGCGGGTCTCGCGAACCGGCTTTCAGGGCTTTTTCATATCTGTCCGCCGACGTTTTATAGACCTTTACCTCCCCATACGCAAAACCAAGGTTCGCATATACGGGAGCCTTATTCTTTACCCGGGGCAGGGCTTTTTCATAGAGTTTGATTGCCTGATCGTAACTTTTATTTTTCATCTCCATATCGGCAAGTCTCATGGCCGCATCGGCGTCGTCAGGATTGATCTCAAGAACCTTGCGATAGTGGGCGGCCGCTTGTTGAGTCTTTCCGGATTTCTCCAGCGCCGCCGCGAGGTTGAACTGGATAACCGGATCTTTCGGGTGCAGGCTCAGCGCTTTCCGGTACTGTTCCATTTCCTGGGCGGGAATGCCCTTATTGCCGTAAGCCAGGCCCAGATTGGCGTAAGCCGTGGCGTTGCGGGGCTGCCTCTTCAGCACTTCCTTGTACCACCTGATCGCCTCGTCCTGTTGACCTGCCTTAAGGTTGGCATTGGCGAGGGCAAGGACGATTTCATCGGCGGTGGGATTTTTATTCAGAGCGATCTGGTACTCCGCAATGGCTTCTTTTCTTTTATTTGTCGCCTCGTAGACCTGACCCAGTTTGAAATGAACGTTTCCGTCCTCCGGATTGATCTGCAGGGCCTGCTGGTAAGCAGCCACCGCTTTAGACCAGGAGCTCATGGCCGCATAGGTCAGGCCCAGGCTTGCATAAACAGTCGGATCGTTGGGTTGTATTACGAGCAACCGCCGATAAACCCCGATAGCCTGTTCATAATTCTTCTGGCTTTGATAACAGCGGGCCAATTCCTTCAAGGCCGCCGTATCATCGGGCTTCAATTTCAATACCGTCTGATATTCTTCGCCGGCCTCTCGAATCATACCGAGGCGATAATAAATGCCGGCCAGCACTTTTCTGATCCCCGTGTCTCCCGGATTTGCAGCTACGGCCTGCTTGAGATAATCAATTTGCTGTCTTTCGCTTTTCGACCCCTGGGCGTACCGCAGCCAATCCTGGGGCATAATGGTAACCTTCAGAGGAATTGTCCCGATTTCTCTCTCCCGATAACGGACATGAATGCGATAATCCCCGCCTGCAGGCTCGGCGTTTGCTTTATGGCCCTGTTTCATTACCCGGTCGACAAATTCTATCCCCTTCATGAGAACCTGGAAATCATTACCCCTTTCGGTTCCGTCAACATCCACGGTAATTCCCTTTCCCCGCAGGTCATCGGATGTCACGCCGGTAATGATGAATTCATCCTTGTAGGTAATCTCGAAAAAATCCCGGGGAGTGATGCGGTACACTTTCCCGTTCTTTTCAATATCGAGGTAATAGAATTGCGGCTGCTTGCCGAGAATCGTAAAAGCGACAAAATTACTTGCCCTTGCCCAGCCCATGGAAAGGGAACTGAAACGCTGGGGGAAAACGGTAGCCAATCCCCACACCACGCCTGCCAGAACCACCATGATTCCCGCCAAGGCTGACAGGGCAAGGGCCCAGCGCTTGTATCTTCCATAATCGGCAGGTTTTTTCCTTTTGCGGATAAAGTCTGTTTCCATCTATCTCAACTTCTCGGATGATATTTTTTGTGAACGGCCTTCAGTCTTTCTTTGGTCACATGGGTGTAAATCTGCGTCGTCGAGATGTCGGCGTGACCAAGCATAATCTGTACCGCCCTCAAATCAGCTCCCCCCTCCAGGAGATGGGTGGCAAAGGTATGACGAAAGGTGTGGGGATGCACCTTGTCATCCAGGCCGGCCAGGCGGGCATATTTCTTGACCAGCTTCCACAATCCCTGTCTGCTGAAAAGCCTTCCCGATCTATTTAAAAACAGGAAATTGTTGGATTTCCCCTTGACAAGATTGTTTCTTTCTTCTTCCACATAGCGCTTAAGCAGGTCGTATGAGGACCTCCCCACCGGGACAACCCTTTCCTTCCTTCCTTTCCCCATCACGACCACATAACCCGCCTGCCAGTTGATGCTGTTCATGGTCAGGTTGACCAGCTCCGAAACCCGCAATCCCGCCGCGTACATCAACTCGAGGATCGCCGCATCCCGGACGGCGGCTGGACCGGACAGGTCCGGCTGTTCCAGCAAGCGGTTCATATCCTGGGGACTGAGAACATCGGGAAGGCGCATCCATGTCTTCCCCTGGACAAGACGGTCGACGGGGCTCACAACCGTGTATCCCTGTTTCAGGAGAAATTTATAAAAACCGCGAATGGCCGCAAGGGAACGGTTCACGGAATTTGCCGACAGCCCGCCGCCCCTGAGTTCGGATATGAAAGCCATCACATCTTCAGGGATGACCGTTTCTGCCCTTTCTTTTTTCCGCCCCGCCACGAAATGGGTAAAACGGATGAGATCCCGGCTATACGCCTCCAAGGTATGGGGAGAAGCACCCTTTTCCACGGTCAGATAGTTAAAATAAGTCTCCAGCAATTCCTTCACATCTTTTTTGTAGCCTAAATCAAGGCAGGACGCAAAGCTTTTTTCTGAAGGGGTCAGACTTACTAATAGACATTTAAGCTTAAATGTCTATTAGTAAGTCTGACCCCTTTATTTACCTTGATTGTTGACATATAGCTTGATTCTTGCCATAAATACGTAAACGAGAGGAAATGATATGAACTCTTTTTCCGTTAAAACCTCCGCACGGTTTGAAATGCTCGATATTACGAAACAAATACGTGACATCATTCGGGAGGCCGGTATCGTGAGCGGCCTTTGTCATGTCTTTGTTCCCCACACCACCGCGGCGGTGACAATCAATGAAAACGCCGATCCCGATGTCCCCAGAGACATCATCAGCATCCTGGACAGGCTGATTCCCCTGCACGGCCCCTACCGGCATGGAGAAGGCAACTCGGCGGCCCACGTCAAGGCCTCCCTGATGGGGGCCTCGGAAACCGTCATAATCGAGAATGGTCAACCGGTCCTCGGTACCTGGCAATCCATCTTTTTTTGTGAATTTGACGGTCCCCGGATGCGGCAGGTTTTTGTGAAGGTAATCGCAGCCCCATGACCAGGGATACCTCCACCGCCGTTATCAGCGCCGAAGAAAAAATACGGTTCCGCTGGATTGTCTTCAGTGTCGCTTTTGCCGTTTTTATGGTTCGTCTGGACGGCTATGTCGTTGTTATTTCCCTGCCTACCCTCGCCCGTTATTTTCAGGTCGGAACGAGTGAGGTGTCCTGGGTCATTCTCTCCTATCTCCTGATCATGACCGGCAGTACCCTGATCTTCGGGAAATTGGTCGACAGGGTCGGTTTAAAGAAAATCTTTGTCTGGGGGTACGGATTATTTACCCTGGGCTCGCTGCTTTGCGGGCTCTCGCCCACGATCTACCTTTTAGACGCGTCCCGCTGCGTTCAGGGGGCCGGCGGCGCCATGATGATCACGAGCGGTATGGCAAGCATTCCCCATTATCTTCCTGCGAACATTGCCGGCTGGGCCTTTGGGATATGCTCTTTAGCCAACTCTCTGGGGATCATGGTCGGGGCTCCTCTCGGCGGTCTCATTACCGGCTACCTTACCTGGCACTGGATCTTTCTTATCAATGTACCGGTGGGGATTGCAGCTATTGTGATCGTGAAAAGACATCTGCCGGCGGACCAAAACCGCCCGCCCCTCGCCGAGCGCCGGCCTTTTGACGTTTCCGGTTCCATTCTGAGCTTCATTGGTTTTACCGCCCTCGTCTTCGCCCTGAGCAGGGGAGACGACGAAGGATGGCAGTCCGGTCTTATCCTGGCCGCCTTAGCCGTTGCCGGAGTAACCTTGTTTGCCTTCTATCTCCGGGAACGAAACAGCCGCGACCCCATCCTTAACCTGAGACTCTTTCATAACCGGGATTTCTCTTTCGCAGTTCTTACCACTCTGGTCGCCCTGATGCTCCTGTCGGGGGGCAACTTTCTCATCCCCTTTTACCTGGAACTTATTAAAGGCTTGGGTCCTGAGCATGTCGGGGCGGTGGTGATGATCTATTCGGTAGTGTATATGCCCATCGGTCCTTTCGCCGGGAGGCTCTCCGACCGCATCAATCCCCGTCGACTCTGCACCGTCGCCATGTTGCTGGCTTTCGTTTCCTGCCTCGTCTTTGCTATGACCATCCCGTTGCCCGGACTGTATCCGGCGGTGCTCTATCTTGTCCTTTTGGCTGTTTCCTACGCCCTGTTCTTCCCGGCCAACAACCATCTGGTCATGTCGCTGGCCCCGGAGGGAAACCAGGGAACGGCCTCGGCAATATATACGAATACCATGAACGTGGGGATGGTACTTGGAGTTTGTCTGTTTGAAGGGGCTTTTTCCAAGGCCCTGCCCGCCGGTCTGTCGACCCTGAGCCTGACTCCGGAAATCGTTCGCACGTCTCTGGGCTCCGTGACCGGGGCCTTTCAATTCGCTTTCATCGTCGGCGCTTTTTTCAGCCTCCTCGCCTTTTTCCTTTCGATCCTCTCCGGACGTCGTCCCTCGGCAGCCCACGGCAATCAATGATGTTCTTTACATCCATAATTGTGGTATGGATAAAATCAGTATTGACGACTGCGAGAAAAAGTCATCCATCGTCCCGCGCTGACGTTTCATGTTGTTGATTCCAAAGGGCTATATATGTCTAACTTCGATTATGATCTCGGAATCATCGGGGGCGGCGCCGCCGGTCTCACGGCCGCGGCAGGGTCTGCCCGGTTCGGGGCAAAAACGCTCCTGATTGAAAAGGCGGATCGGCTGGGCGGCGACTGTCTTCATTTCGGCTGCGTGCCGTCAAAAACCCTGATCCATACGGCGGGCATATGGGCGCTGGCAAGGCGTGCGGCGGAATTCGGCCTGCCCGCATTGTCGTTGCCACCGGTGGACCTGGGCGCCGTCATGGCGCGGGTGCAGGCGGTTATCGACACGATTCAGCATCATGATTCTCCGGAGCGGTTCTGCGGACTGGGTGCGGCGGTGCGGTTCGGAAGCCCCTCCTTTGCCGACGAACATGTCGTCGATTTAGACGGGAAACGGATTTCTGCAAAAAGCTGGATCATCGCCACGGGTTCACGACCGCTTGTTCCCCCCCTCGACGGCCTGGCGGGTATTCCTTACTGGACCAACGAAACGGTTTTCTCGCAGCGGACCCTGCCCGGTCATCTGATCGTTCTCGGCGGCGGGCCGATCGGACTGGAAATTGCCCAGTCCTTTGCCCGCCTCGGTTCCAAAGTGACGATCGTGGAATTAATGGACCAGATTCTGGGACCGGAAGACGCCGACATGGCAGAAATACTGAAGTCCCGCCTCGCAGCGGAGGGGGTAATAATCCATACGGGAACGAAGGCCCTCAAGGTCGAATCGAAAGGCCCCGCGATCCTGTTGACGGTAGCTTCGATAGCCGACAAAGGCCAAACCGCGATTATCGAGGGCGATGCCCTGTTTTTGTCCACGGGCAGACAACCCAATATCGGCGATCTTGAACTTGCCAGGGCCGGGGTCATCTTTACGCCGCGCGGCATCCCGACGGATGCCCGCATGAGAACCAATATCTCCCATATCTATGCCTGCGGTGACGTAAACGGTCGGTTGCCCTTTACCCATGTGGCCGGATATGAAGCCGGCATTGCCCTTACAAATGCCGTCCTCCGTCTTCCGAGGAAAGGGGATTACGGGAAAATCGGCTGGTGTACCTATACGGACCCCGAAGTGGCCAGTATCGGTTACAACGAAAAGCGCGCCCGGAAAGAAGGACTGGAATATCGAGTTTTTGAGGAATCATTTGCGGATAACGACCGCGCCCTGGCCGCAGGCGAGGCCGTCGGCAAGATCAAGATGCTGCTGGATACTAAAGACAGACTGCTGGGCTGTCAGATCATCGGTGCCCACGCCGGGGAGTTGGTCCACGAATGGATCATGACTGTAAATGGCGGCGTGAAGCTTTCCACCATGGCCGGGGCCGTGCATGTTTATCCGACCTTGTCGGAGATTTCCAAACGCGTTGCGGGCCGGGTCTTTGCCGACAAGCTGTTCAGCGAGCGGACGCAAGGCATTCTCAAGTTCCTGTTCAACCTCAAGGGAAGGGCCTGTACACCGCCCGACGACCGGGCATAAAGCATTATGGATCGTATCCGCCTGTTGCCTTTACTCACATATCTTAGCGAGCGGCGCCGATGATTTTCCCGGATACATATTTCCCATCAAGTTTTCTCCCCCATGAAACTGCCATCCGCAGCGGGTGCTTCCTGGGCATCTTCATCGTCATCGCCGTCCTGGAAAGCGCTGCCCCCCGACGCCCCCTGATCGTCAACAGGCCATTACGCTGGTTCGGTAACCTTTCCGTTCAACTTGTGAATGGGATTTTGCCACGCCTGCTTTTCCCCATCCTTCCCGTCGGCATGGCCGCCCTCTGGGCTCAAAAAGGCTGGGGCCTGTTGAACGTGGCCCCCATGCCGTCAACGGTTGCCGTTCTCTCCAGCCTGCTGGTCTTCGACCTGGTCATCTATGCCCAACACTTTCTCTTTCATCGGATCAATCTATGCTGGCGGATACACCGGATGCACCACACGGATATGGACCTCGATCTCACCACGGCGCTCCGTTTTCATCCGCTGGAAATTGTGATCTCCCTGCTGGTCAAAATGGCCGTGGTGGCCGCCCTCGGACCGCCCGCCGTCGCCGTTTTCATCTTCGAGGCCCTTCTCAACGGCATGGCCATGTTCAACCACGGGAACTTCCGAATCCCGGCGCGGATGGACAATCGCCTTCGTAAAATCGTGGTCACCCCCGACATGCACCTCGTTCACCACTCCACAGACCGGCAGGAGTCCAACCACAATTACGGTTTTAACCTCTCCTGGTGGGACCGGCTCTTCGGAACGTATCAGGCAGAACCGGCGGCGGGCCGCGAAAGGATGACCATCGGCCTCTCGGGCTTCCTGGATGACCGATACGCCCGCTTCTGGAGGATGATCCTCAACCCCTTGGAACATTAATTATAAAGCGATTTTTAAGATAATTGACTTTTTCTTAATTATAACAATTATCCTGAAAATTACTGCTTGAAAGCGCTGCTTTTAGCCCAACATTTCCCTGACCTTGCTTGAGAGGTCTTCGGGATGAAATGGCTTCTGGAGGAAGCCGTTGCAGCCCCGGTCCATAATCTCCTGAGCCTGGCCGGTGATGCTGTACCCACTGGAAAGAAGAACCTTAACCCCGGAATTGATCTCCCGGAGACGATCGAAAGTCTCTCCCCCCGATATTCCCGGCATAACCATGTCCAGAATGACCAGGTCGATTTCGTCTCTTTTTCCCCTGTACACGGCGATCGCCTCCTGACCGCTCCCGGCCGCATAGACCAGGTATCCCATGATTTCAAGCAATTCCTTGTTCACTTCCAGAACCATCTTTTCATCATCCACCAGCAGGATCGTCTCCGTGCCTCTACCGATTGTCCCTGCCGCCGTCGCATCCTTTACCACTTCCTTCTCCGAAACGGGTATATAGATGGTGAACGTCGTCCCATGTCCGGACTCACTGTCCACGCTGATCATGCCCCCGTGACCCTTGATGATCCCATAGACCGTCGCCAGTCCCAGGCCGGTCCCTCTTCCCATTTCCTTCGTCGTGAAAAAAGGATCAAAGATCCGTTCCCTCGTCTTTTCGTCCATCCCTGTGCCAGTGTCGGTTATGGATATCTTGACATATCGCCCCGGCTTGACGGAATATAAAAGGGAATTTTTGTCGTCCAGAATAGTGTTCTCCGTTTCCAGATAAATCTCACCACCACCGGGCATTGCCTGCCAGGCGTTGACATAAAGATTCATGAGCATTTGCTCCATCTGCCCCCGATCCACCTCAACGCTCCAAAGGTCTTTCCCGTATTTGCGGTGGATGGAGATTTCCTTTTTAGTTTTCTCGAACATGGAGGAGCTCTTTTCAAGAACATCGCTCATATCGGTGGGTTTCACCTCATACCTCCCTTCACGGGCGAAACCCAACAATTGTCTGGTTAAATCCGCCCCGCTTTGTATCTGCGCCTCAATCCGTTTGAGTTTATCATAATTGGGATGAGATGGTTCAGTCTTAAGCAGGATCAGGGAAGTATAGCCCTGAATACCCATGAGCAAGTTGTTGAAGTTATGGGCAATACCTCCTGCGAGTGTGCCCAGGGATTCAATTTTCTGAGCTTGGATCAGCTTTTTCTCAATTTCAATCAACTCAGTCACATCATGCATGGAACCAACAACACCGACAATATGACCTCCTATATTGCGGTTAAAGGCATCGTTCATACTAAACACCCGTTCCTCTCCGTCTTTGGTCAGCATGACGCCAATGTGATTTCGGATGGTTATCTCTTCATCCCGGATGCTTTTTAATTGTTTCTTGTAGATACTCTTATCTTCTTCCTTCACAAAATCCGTGAAGCAGCGTCCCGATACTTCTTCTTTGCTATGCCCTAAAATTCTCTCCCATGAGGGATTGACATACATTATGGCTCCTTCAAGATTCATTGTGTAGATAATATCCGGTGCATTTTCACTTAAAGCCCGGAATCGTTCCTCGCTTTCACGCAGAGCCTCCTCCGCCCGCTTTTGATCGGTGACGTCTCGAACGTTCGTTACGAAGCTGGCAATGGCCGGGTTATGGAGGAGATTCTTGCCGATCCCCTCCATGAGCAGGACCTTGCCATTTTTATGGCGGATACGGAAACTGTTCGGAATGGGGACATCTTTTGTGTGCATGGCCTTCTGGAAATCACTGATCGCCCGGGGGAGGTCTTCCGGGATAAACAGATCTAAAACGTTTGTTCCGCGCAATTCGCCGTGACTATAGCCGAGTATGCGTTCTACGGACGGGCTCCCATAGGTTATTATCCCTCGCTTATCCACGGTGAAGATCAGATCCGAGGAATTCTGGATGAGCTCCCGGAAATATTCCTCGCTCTTCCTCAGTGCTTGCTCCGCCTGTTTGCGTTGTATTATGGATTTTGCCTCCTTCAGTTCCCGTTCAATAGCAGGAACTACTCTGGACAATTCCCGTTTCTGGATATAGTCATGTGCACCCCCTTTCATCAGTGAAACAACCAGATTGAGATCAATTTCTCCGGACACAATGATAAATGGCAAGCTTGGGCGTAATTCCTTAGCCAGTGCCAATGCCTCCGAGGCGCTGAAGTGTGGCATAATGTGATCAGAAGTGATCACATCCCAATCCTGGCGCTCCAATGCAGCACGCATGCCGGATGGAGTATCCACTACTTCGTAAACGACCTCATAGCCTTCACGACTCAGGGTGCGGAGCAACAGCGCGGCATCAGCTTCTGAATCCTCAACTATCAACACGCGTAAAAGTTTATTCATAAATTCTTCCTTCGAATGAATCGGCGATGGCGCATGGCCGGATATACCTTAGCCCGACCCATACGCTACCCTACACGATTTCTGATCGACTTTCCATAACGAACTAACACCTTCATATTCAAATGACTTTTTCCATTGACACATAAGGCCGTTTTTCTTATGGTCCCTCCACGAGCGAGGAAGATCTTATAAAGAAGCCGAAACAAACAGGAACATAGAAAGGAATCTTGGTCTCATGGCAACCAGGCAACTCAACAGGATGGTAAAACACGAGAAATCTGGCGAATCGCGTTCGGCTTC
>Ga0074199_1001046_pt1 | contig 29257 bp, 27 predicted proteins | sample EPASupsiteSAE347_FD_64528 | JGI IMG/M metagenome (GOLD analysis project Ga0074199, IMG submission 64528) | Bioremediated contaminated groundwater from EPA Superfund site, New Mexico - Sample SAE3-47 | ecosystem: Environmental > Aquatic > Deep subsurface > Groundwater > Contaminated ... | reverse complement strand
GCCCAAAAATACGGCCGGGAGCAAGTCGCCCAAATCATTACCTTCGGGACAATGGCGGCCAGGGCTTCGGTGCGTGACGTAGGAAGGGTCTTGGGCTACCCCTACGAGCTGTGCGACCGGGTAGCCAAAATGATTCCCATGATGACCGACTTTAAAAAAGCGCTGGAAATCGCCCATGACCTGCGGGAGCTTTACGAAAGAGACCCCGCCATTACTCGGTTAATAGACCTGGCAAAACGCTTAGAGGGGGTGGCGCGCCACGCCTCCCGCCACGCCTGCGGAGTGGTTATCGCGCCAGAACGGTTGGATAATTTTTCTCCACTCCAGTATGCCAGCAATGAAGACAAGACCGTCATCACCCAGTATGAAATGAAGTCGGTGGAGAAGATAGGTTTGCTTAAAATGGATTTTTTAGGATTGAAAAATCTTACCTTGATCCAAAAAACGGTCAATATTATCAAGCGCCGTTATGGAGAAGAGATTGATTTGGGCAAAATACCTTTGGACGATTTCAAAGCTTTTCAGCTTTTTCAAAAAGGCGAAACTACCGGATTTTTTCAATTTGAATCGGCCGGGATGCGCCGCTATCTCAAAAAACTACATCCCACCTCTTTTGAAGATTTAATCGCCATGGCGGCATTGTATCGTCCGGGTCCCCTGAACTCTGGGATGGTGGACGAATTTATCGCGCGCAAGCATGGCAAGAAAGAAATCACTTACAGCCATCCTTCCATGAAGGAGGCTTTAAAAAATACCTATGGAGTGATTGTCTACCAAGAGCAAGTAATGCAGTTAAGCAAGGACATGGCCGGTTTTACTGGCGGGGAAGCGGATACCTTGCGCAAAGGGATGGGGAAGAAAATCGCGGAGCTTATTTTAAAGTTGAGAGAAGATTTCATCAAAGGCTGTGTTAAAAAAGGGATCGGTAAAAGTATTGCCGAGAAAGCTTTTACTGATATGGAAAAATTTGCGGAGTATGGTTTTAACCGCAGCCACGCGGCGTGTTACGCCATGATCGGATATGAGACCGCATATCTTAAAGGGAACTATCCGGCAGAATTTATGGCGGCGCTGCTTACGGCTGACCAAAACGATACCGATCGTATCGCGATCGAAGTGGAAGAATGTCGCCAGCTTAAAATTCCTGTCCTGCCCCCCTCGGTGAATAAAAGTTTCGCGAACTTTACGGTGGTGGACGAGCCCGACCACCCCTCTCCTGTTGCGAAGGACGAGACCGCGACGGGCGAGGATAAAAAAACTTTAGTTCGCTTTGGATTGAACGCGGTAAAAAACGTCGGAGATCACATTGTCAAGGTAATCGTTAAAGAGAGAAAAAAGGGAGGGGAATATGCCAGCGTTACTGACTTTTTGAGGAGAATACAAGATAAAGATCTTAATAAAAAATCGCTAGAGAGTCTGATTCGCGCGGGAGCCATGGATAATATGGGAGAACGCGGGCAGCTACTCGCCAATATTGACCGGCTACTAATGTTCCATAAACAGCAAATAAAAGACAAGGACAGGATGCAGTCGGGTCTGTTTGGGGCAGAAGCGCAGGAGTTAACCTTAACGTCAGCTCCTGCGGTTTTGGAAGACCAGAGGCTAAACTGGGAAAGAGAATTGCTCGGCCTTTTCGTTTCCGGTCATCCGTTGAATGGCTATAGGAACATGCTTAGTGAGTACACGGTACCGATTGCCGGAATATCTTTTAAAGACGACCGTAAAAATGTTCGGGTAGGGGGAGTGGTGGGAACGATGAAAAAAATTTATACCCGCAGCAACGACCCGATGATTTTCGCTGAGCTGGAGGACTTGTCGGGAAAATCGGAAGTGATTGTTTTTCCGCGTGCTTTGAAAGATAGTAAAAACTTATGGTTTTCGGGGGCAAAATTGGTAGTGGAGGGCAGAATAAGCACGAAAGACGATAGTATAAAGATACTAGTGGAAAAAGTTTATTCCGTTGAAGATTTTGCGAAGATGGTAAGCGAGGGAAGCGTAGTGAAAGAATTTGTTAGCAACAGAAAGGAGAAATCAGGAATTTGGTGGGGGAGGAAATCCCAGGACGCCGGGTTAGATTTGCCTGTCTACCCGAACAGCGGTTTGGACGGGGGACTTAGACCAACAGTAAAGGAAGACAACTCGCAAAACCCACAAAACAATAATACCAACGGCTCTACCGAAATCATTTCTTCCGGAATTTTATATCTCCATCTTAACAGTTCCCTAAATCTGGAATTAATTGTCCCTCGTCTAAATTTAATTCTCGCAGGTTCGGCTAAGGGGGGAGTTGCGGTTATTTTGAAAATAAAAAATGGGGAAAATAATTTTGAAAAAGAGCTTAGAACAAGCTTTTCTGTAAAATTTACCGAAAACTTAAAGAAGCGATTGGAAGAAGTTCTTGGAAAAAAAAGAATAAAATGGTCTCCATAAAGCTATCTACAGATTTGTCATTTATCATTTTTCATTTAGCATTAATTTAGCATTAGTCATTTATCGTTTTTAAAGCCCACCCTTAATGTTAAATGCTTCAATGAGAAATGAATGACAAATGGTAAATGTAAAATGAAAAATGTATCTAAAACCTAAACGTGTGGCAAAACTTGGCGATTCTCTGAAGAATACGATGGAAAGAAAATTCCTCTGGAAAGCTATTGACGCGGGAAGAGTGGGGGAAGTGTTCAAAAAAATAAGCAGAGAAACAAAAGAACTCCAAGGTTGCCAGATGGTTTCTTGGAAGGACGGTGTATTGAAAATTAAAACTGGATCTTCAGTCCAGAGGCAGGAAATAATCTTGAAACAAGAGAGAATAAAGGAAAAGATGAGAAAAAGAGGGATTCAAGCGAAAGAGATAAAAGTGGTTTTTTGATGAAATTAAATCTTTGGGAATCACTCAATTTACAGGATTACGGGTTTCCAGTGCAGATGATTAAATAAACAATAGGGACAGTATTGCCCCTACAATTAGAAACGGTCCGAAAGGAAGGGCGGTTTTCATCTTGGCGCGGCCAAATAAAATGAGAATAATTCCCAGAATCGCGCCCAGCTCAAAAGCAAGGAATAAAGCGACGGTGGTTTTAAAAATTCCCAAAAAAATACCCAGAAAAAATACCAGTTTGACATCGCCCATGCCCATCCAAGTTTCTTTGCTCAAATAAACAATTAAAAAAAATATCAGGGCGACGGCGAGTCCGGCAAGGATTCCCGATCCTGCGCGGGTATCGGTAAGAAGAGATATTGCAAATTGCAGTGGCCTATCTACGAAAGATGCCCCGGTATCAGAGACAACATTCAAGCTGGGAAAATATGATTTCAGGTGGACCATTTTGGTATAAAATGTTTCGGGCTCCCATCCTAGAAAAGAAGAAAGGTTTATCGGCAATAATCCCGGCAGTTGATATTTTTTAGCCAGCCCGGCCACTTCAAGGATTAGCAGTTGGTTTTTGGGAATGATCGCGGCTACCAGTAAGAGTATATCAGCTATGATGTTATACAGCGTTACAGCGATAATTCCGGTGAGCGTAAAAGAATCGGGGATAAGCATGTGCTTTAAATCGTAAACCAAAATTACGATAAGAACGGATAAAATTGTCCAGAGAAAAATGAGCTCAAAAAACTTTAAGCCCGTATCAGCAGAAACAAGCGGATAGTTCAGGCCGAATTTAGTAAACGAGGTTAGCAATCCAACAACATTGGAATAATGGGCAAGCCAATTGTTCAACAGCGGCGACATCCGGCTTGTCCCTACAACCAAAAAAGTCGCGCCCAAGAATACTAAGGCCGTTAACATTTCCACCAAAGGATATTGGATGCTGATTTTTTTGCGGCAGAAGCGGCAGCATCCGCCAAGCAATAAATAGCTCAAGAGAGGGATATTATCGTGCCACGGAATAGTTTTTTTGCATTTGGGGCAATGTGATCTTCCGCCGAAAGACTTATTTTTTTCGGTGCGGAAAATTACGACATTCAAAAAACTGCCGATGACAAGACCGAGCAAAACAGATAAAATATATATTTCCATAGGTTTTATTTTATACACAAATTTTTATATTTAGAATTTTTATGATGAACGTGCCACTTTTGTTTTTGCCTTCTGACTCCGCTGAGAGGCGACCGCCCACAGTATATATTTGTATATATTTTTGACAATATTTATATACTATTGTATATTATATTTGTCTTAATATAATTTTATGGAAAGCCAGTATATTCCCATAGGAAAGGCTGCTAAAATTATCGGTGTTACGCCAACTACTCTTCGCCGGTGGGAAATGACCGGTAAAATAAAATCTGTTCGTACTCCCACCAACCGCCGGCTTTATCTAAAAGACCAAATTCTTTCTATCGTTAATAAATCAATAGCAAACTCGGCAATGAATTGGGCTTCCAGCCCTTCCGGCGAAGAACCGGAGGAGCCGTATTATTGCCCAACTAGGGATATTTTTCAGGCACGACTTGACAAAATGCTGGGGGAGCTGCTGAAGTCATCTATTCCTGAAAATGACGCGTACGTTGTTTCAGCAATATCGGGAGAGATCGGCAATAACTCTTTCGACCACAACCTTGGCAGCTGGCCCGACATAATGGGAGTATTCTTCTGTTATGCTATCGATGGAGGAAAAGTGAAAGTGGCGTTGGCCGACAGAGGTCAAGGCATACTGAAAACCTTGAAAGCGGCGAGGCCGGATTTGCCTAATAATAAAGAAGCCTTAAAGGTGGCTTTTACAGAAAAAATATCCGGTAGAGCTCCGGAGAGCAGAGGAAACGGGTTAAAATTCGTTCGGGAAAACATCAAAAACAGAAAAATGAGCCTGGAATTTTATTCGGGTAACGCGAAAGCCGAGTTGAATGATAAAATGAAAATTATCGGATCTAATCAAAAAATAAACGGTTGTTTGGCAATATTAAACCTAATGCCATGAGGATAGAATTAAAAAAATTCGGAGAAATTTTAGTCTCCCGTCCCAGCGGAAAAGACGCTTATCTGGCAATGTCCGCCTATATCACAAAAAATGTCGGCAAGAGCGAACCGATTAAAGTTGATTTTGCCGGAGTTAAGGTAATGACTCCTTCCTGGGCGGACGAAGTAATAACCAAACTGGCAAACGAGTTCGAGAATATAAAACTTGTAAATACTGACAATCCAACCGTACAATCCACCATTAAAACCCTTAAAGAATATTCGGGGCTGAAAGTGAATACCGGAAAAGACCACTGTGAAGAAAGCCTTTGACTCCTTTGCAAAATTAAAGGATAATTGTGGGCAAAGAGCAAGTCATTACGCATATGTATAAATCTGTTCGCTTAAGCCTTTTGGAAATTAAGTACGGCGGCTATTCAACTTGCGGCGAAGTTTACGAAAACGGAAAACTCTCGGCCGACTACAAGGATTTAAACTGCGACGGTATCTCGGACGTTGCTTTGAGCGGTAATAATAAAGTTATTTGCGAAGAAGTAAAGAATTACGAGCCGTTTCGGTCAAAAAAATAAAAGTGGCCGAAATCCCGGTTTATTTAACTTATTTCATAAAAACATAAAATCAAAAATATTTTTCCTGGTGTTTTTTGCCCTAATCATTGGCTCGGTGGCGGTAACGTATTACCGGATAATGGTGAAAAGGGATTATATTATTTCTGCTCAGCAGGAATGTGATCCGGCGATAGAAGCTTGTTTTGTTAGCGCTTGCGATCCGGAAAGCGATTCCGAATGCGCGGCTCTTCCTGAAGGAGAGCAAACTACTTACTACAAAATAATCACGAAAAACGCGAAAAATATTCCTCCCTGCGACCCTTATAAAGACGAGTGCCCCCAAGTTTTAACTTGTGAACAGGGGGAAGAGGAATGCGAATTTGAATATTGTGACGAAACAAATGTTCTGGAGGGCGAAGAATGCAACGATCCGGCTCAATATGCGGAAGATAACCCCCCAGAGGAAGAGTGTGCTTGCAGAGAAGAAGGTGGTGAGCCAGACGTTTCTCAAGAAGATTCTTTGGAGGCAAGCAGCGAGGAAGCTGACCCCGACAATACCGACAGTCAAAATGATGATAACTTCAATGTCGGTTCAGGTCCCCAACCTAAACCGGAACGATACTAAATTAAAAACCTTAAGTCTCCCTGCCGTACAGAAATACACTGTGAAAAAGGGTGTTGATTTCTACTCTAGTACAAATAAATCTTTTAGCAAGGGGCAAATCTTAACTGAAGCTCAGGAAAAATTTATTAATCAGTTTGTAAAATTAAAAACGATGTCAGTCATTCAAATAAGGAATCTTACCAAAAACCTTTACTTTTTTACTAAGGGTAGTTCTAAGATGAAAGTACTACCTCTACCTTTGCCGGGGGAAGCGACGTAGAGTTTGCCGCCCATAGCCACTGCCATTTGGCGGGAGATGTAGACTCCGAGGCCGGTGCCGGTGGCGTAGCCATTGCCGTTAGAGTTAGAAGATGACACGCCCCCCTCCGTTTTCGCGGGAGGGGTGTGTGAGTTTGTATTTACACCGTCGTCGCCTCCCTTGAATTTCTCAAATATACTTTCCAATTGTTTCTCGCCCATACCGATACCGGTGTCGCGGACGCTCACCCGCGCCCAGCTGCCGTTGGTGGTGGCGGTGTGTTCACTCTTGCCGATCTTCTGTTCCCGCTGGAATTTCTCGATGGAGACCGTAACGCTGCCTCTAGGAGTATATTTAATGGCGTTATCTATTAAATTAGAAATAATTTCGGAAATTTTTCGTTGGTCGATTATGGCTATCAGCTTTTCTTTGGGAGTTTTTACGGTAAGTTTTATTCCTTTACTTTTGGCGTACAAGCTGATGAGGCTCGCCGTTGATTGTACGACGCTTGCGATATCAATTTCTTCCAGATCATATTCAAGCCGGCCGGCTTCCAAGCGGGAAGCGTTTAACATGTCTTCTACCAGAAGACAAAGTTTTTCATTGTTCACGAAAACTTTTTCCACCGCTTTTTTCTGAGTGATGGGGATTTTACCGAAGGTTTTGTCGAGAATGAGCGAGGTGAATCCCTTCACGGAAGTGAGTGGTGTGCGCAATTGGTGGGAAGCGATGGAAATAAATTCGGACTTGGCGCGATCCAATTCTTCCAATTTTGCGTTGAGTCCGGCCAGCTTGCGCGACACCAGAGTCAGTTCTTCAGAAGCTTTCACTTCCCCCTTTACGGCTTTAAAAAGCATATATCCAAGAACGGTGGTGAAGGATAGGGTGATTCCTGTTAGAGTAAGATTTATTAATGATTGGTTATTTATAAACAGTTGAGAAAAAATTAACAACCAAGCAGTTAAAATTAACACCCCCGCCGCAATCACTTTTATATTGAGAAATTGATATTTAGTAATGGCGTAAGCGATTAAAGAAATACAAACTACCATCCCGACAGGAGAATATATATACACATTGTCATTAGAAGTAGTGTTTGCCAATTCCGCGATACTCAAAGACCATAAAAACATGAATATAACCCCAGCGATTATTGTCCATAGCTGTCTCTTAAGCTTATGATTGTTTTTATTTTTTTTATAAAAAAACACTAGGTTTTTAGTCGACCATGTTAGATACACAAAAATTATAAAATCAACATACCAAAGAAGAGGACCGTATTCAAAAGTGCAATCTTCTTTGATTTGATATGCATTATAATTTGTAAAGACAAGTAGCAAAATAGGCAAAAAGGGTAGAAAAAGAATAATCTTTTTCTTTTGTCCTAAAGAAAGTCCAGAAAAATTGAACGAAAAATATAGGAAAAAAAGAATAGAAAAAGAAGCGAGGATGCTGGCTCGTACCAAGAGTAGATTCGTTTCTATATTGTAAGAAAGCCATTGTGGTAGATCGACGGCAATCCAAAAACAAAAAGACAAAACAAAAAAGAATAAATTCCTGTTTATCGGATTTTTAAAATCGGACATCAATATTAGGATTCCCAGTAAAAACGATGCAACTATCGAGGGAATGTATATATAGAAAAGAAGTGAAGGTACTTCAAAATAACACATAATCAAACTCATTTTATATTTATATATTGTCTAATAGTGGCACAAATATTTTTACACAGATCAATGGCTTTGATTTTTAGACAGGTCTACTTCTATATAATCACAAGGCTCATCCCCGCCATAATCGTAGAAATCATCCATTCTTCGTATTTGGGTTATTTTATCACCAAAGATTCTTTGAATGTTTTCGCTCAACTTGTTTTTAACTCTAGCGTGGAAAGAAAATTTATGGATATGTTTTTTTTTCGATTCGCTTATTATAGTGGTTACTATTTTTGTAAAGCTTCCTTTGTTTTGATATTGAGGAAGAATCTGAAGAGTCTCAATATAAAATCTGTTTTCATCTTTTTTTAATTCTGGGTCAGGTTCTTCAATATCTTCAACCATATCATCATGGGGTCTAAGTAATGCGAAACCAGCGATTTCTTCTCCATCCTTAAGGAGTATTCCTATATTTCCTTCTTTGTTTAATAATTTTGAAAAAAATTCTTCTGCGTCGGGATAAGACCACTCCTCCGGAAAACATTTTTTATATGTTTCTACTATTTTTTTCATTAACTCGTCATTTGGTTTTTCAATAAGTTCAATATGAGTTTTGTCTAATTCGTTTTCTATAGGACTACTTATTTTTTCCCTACTCATTTTTTGAAAAAATAAAGGATTAGTACAAAAGTAACTATCTAATAAAATTTATACATCTTTACAATTCATTAGTAAAGAAAAATCATTTTTTTCCAAACAAAAAAGCCCAATTTTCTTTATAGCTTGGTATGTAAACATCAGAGCGCAAAGTCTCTTTAAATATTTTTTTGAGCAGTTTTTCGATTATTCTAACGGCATTTATATAGCCTTTTTCGGTTTTTGAAGCTCCCGCCTGAATACTTATCCAGCCATTTAAATTAAGAATTTTATATGAATCGAGAATTATTGTTTTATAAAATTTTTCAAAATTAGTTTTATCTTTTCTTCCAATAGGGGCATCGGTCAGATCGCAGATAATGCCGTCAAACTTATTTTTATTTTCTTTTGAAGTCGCTTCGAGAAAATAAAAAGCGTCGCCTACACACAATTTTAGACGCTTATTGCTAAAAGTTCTTCCGTTTAAACTTTTTTTACACGAGTTTATGACTTCAGCATCCAGATCTATCAAAGTCACTTTAAGCTTCCTGTTTTTTCTTAGAGCTGTTTTTGCCACATAACCGTCGCCACCACCCAAAATAAGCACTTTCCTGTCATTATTCCCAAGTAATTTTAATATTTCATTGTCATATATTTCATGGTCAACCTCGGCGCATTGCATGTCACCATCGATAATTAGGCATTTGCCGTACTTTTCGGTATCGATAATTAAAATATCTTGGAAATCCGAAGAGGTCTTGTAGAGAATCTTTTTGACCCTTAGCCTCATATTTTCGCCAGTACTGAAAATCGGCAAATTCAAGTATTTCGGAATGCTCATAAAAAAATCGAGTAAGAAATAAAAAATCTAAAGATAAGCGCTTTAGAAGAATAGCAGGAACTGCTAAACTGTTCTTTTTATAGCACGAATATTTAAAATCGAGAATATGTTGTTCAGAGGCTTCTAAATGTAATAAATTTATTACAGCGAAAACGGCATATTTCTGAAAAACCGCTCCCAATGAGCGTTTACAGCCTCAAGAAATTATTATATTTCCTAGATAAATTTTTTAATCTCTCTTTCCAGAGCTGCGTGGAAATTTCGGACGATAACCCAATGTTTTTTAGGCAAAAACTGCTGTAATTCCTTTTTGAAGCTGAAAGTAGATTTTTTAAGCGCCAAAAGCGTTTTTGGGAGGACACCTTTTTGATTCGCAGGGAGAAGATTGGCACGTAGAATAAAATACAAGTCATAAAAGTCGCGGGGCTTGCCCCGGTCGAGCAGCGCGCTTATCTTTTCCTTGATTATTTGTTTCGGAACAAGTTGGATGATCGTATAAGCGGGGACAAAATCACCCGCGATCGTCACCGGCTCGCCCTCTATTTTGGTTTTCCGCAGGGAAATTTGCAGGCGGACGGCGGTTCCGTTGAAATAAAGATTCGCCAAGTAGCCGCCACTGGTCCCCTTGGATTCTTCTATCTCGACCTTGAGGCCTTCTCTTTCGATTTCTTCCAAAGTCTTTGTTAATAGATCCTCGATTTCCGAGATGTTTTTAACCATGGAAGAGAAATCTAAATCCTCCGAAAAACGCGGGCTGTCGTAAATGATTCTCAAAGCCGTGCCACCCTTAAAATAAATCTTCCGGGCATTCGGTTGCTCGTAAAAGTAGGACAAAAAGAGATGTTGGAAATATTCCCTCCGGACGTTAAGCTCTGTGGTTTGATTTTTTCTTGCTAAGTTTTTGATTGTTTCTTCGGAAAGCATAGTCGGTCGATTATTTTTAAAAGGCCTGGGCGATCGTATAATTTCGCATAGCCGACAACCTTGCTTTTAGCCAAATTATTCAGATTTAAGCGTTCGTTCAAGGATTTTTTGCCCAGGGAAACGAAGTAAAGGTAATCCACCAGGGATTTCTCGGGATCGGCAATAAAATTTCCGCGAGATCCGTCCTTAGCTAAAGAATAACCGGCAAAAGCTTCTTTCTTAATTTTAAGATAGGTGAAATTCTTATCTCCTAAGGAAAAAGTCCGGGTGGGCTTGGTGGTCGCGGAAGTTACTTCATAGACCATTTCCGGTATAATGCCGTGTTTTGCCAAAGCGTATTCGAAAGAAAGATAGGAAGGGCGGTAGAGGAATCCCGCTATTTCCTCCTCCGTGGGAGAATTGTTTTTGAGCGCGTAGATTCCTTTGCGGAGGCGCGAAAAAAGACCTTTCCGAGTATAAGTTTCGAGGAAATATTTTGTCCTCGCCGGCGAAACGCCAAAAATCATTTGAAATTCCCCAAAGGTGAACAGAAAAACCCGCTTTTTCAAAAGCTCTTTATAGACGGAAAAGGGAGTTATTTTTTTTGATTTCATAAAAGTATATTTATTTATACTTTAATGAATTTAAAATAATAACTACTGTTTCGTCAAGCGAAAATGTCTTATCGCCGTAAACCCTTGTATCTTATACTCTGTTCGAAAACTAAAAACATCATCACAAACTGCGTAAGAAACTTAAAAAAATCTGGCATCGAAAAAAGAATTTCCAAAAGTTTATTGATCTAGCTGTTATAGAGGTCAAATCGACGAAGAATTAAAAATGACAACAAAAAGCAGCAAAGCCATAAGTCTCATATTTCATCTTTTGCACGCGAAGATTTAGAAAATAACTAATTTTTAAAACCCTTTCTCTAAAAACCTCCTTCTAATCTAAGCTTCCATCCTCAAAAAAATTTCCTGAGGTTCAGTTAAGAATTCGCTATTGACAGTCCATATACAAGTGCTATAAGACTATAATACATCATCTAACAACAATAAAAGATGAAAGATGTCCACAACTATGTAGATAAAAGAGGCATCGGAGTAACTGAATCTGGAATAACCAACCTCAGATTACTTTTTCATCTCAGAAGTGGAATCGGCAAGCAAACAATTATTGCCAACACTGAAATGAGTGTTAGCCTGCCACCAAAGAGAAAAGGTGTACACATGAGCAGATTTGTAGAAGTATCTCAAACAATTAGGGGCTCTGTCTTAAGCAACAATTTTTTAGAAAGCACAGTAAAAAAAATAAAAAACAATCTTGGTTCTAGTTATGCTAAGATAAAGCTATCTTTCACTTGTTTCTTAACTAAAAAAACACCTGTTTCCGAACTCGAATGTCAGACAGATTATTTTTGTGAAGTAATATGTGAAATTAATGAAAAAGAAATTACCCATTGTCTAAAAGTCGAGATTCCCATTACTACCCTATGCCCTTGCAGCAAAGAGATTGGTGTTACTGGTGCTGCACATAATCAGCGTGCCAAAATTATTCTAACTGTATTGTCGAAAGAATTTACGGGTATTGAAAATTTTATAAAAACAATTGAAAAAGGTGTCTGTGGAGAAATTTATTCCTTATTAAAACGGCCAGATGAAAAATTTGTAATAGATAGAATATACAAGAATCCAATGTTTGCTGAAGACGTTGTCAGACAGACCGCTCTATCTTTGAAAAGAGACAAAAGAATATTTGATTATGAAATAGTATGTAAAAGTTATGAATCTATACACAACCACAATGTTTTTGCGGTTGTAAGAGGCGGCAAAAACATACGCATTTGCAATAAGCACTACAGAAAATAATTTTAAACGTTAAATTATTTTAGCAATGCTTTTTGCATTAACAAGTACATTAACAGCACTTTAAAGGAGAAAAGCAATGAGAGCGAAAAGGTTTTTGCATAGTCCCTTTGAGTTCCAACTAGATCAATTAAGGTCAATATCGAATGAGGTTAGAAGAGGAGTGTTCGAGATTTGCCTAAACGCTCAGAGCGGGCATTTAGGTGGATCTTCTTCTTCGGTTGAACTTGTAGTCGCGTTGTATTTTGGCGGGATTTTAAGGTTTGATCCTCTAGATCCCAAGAATCCCTTAAGGGATAGAGTTCTAGTTAGGGGGCATCTTGGACCGCTAAGATACAAAATATTTTCCTTGCTAGGCTGGGTGGGGGAAAATGAATTGTTTTCGTATAGAACTTTTGGATCGCGTCTGCAAGGCCATGAAGACCACGAGGTATTGTCAGGGGTTGACTTTACGCCTAGCGGCTCTCTGGGAATGTTATTATCCTATGGAGTAGGATGTTCTGTCGTGGCTAAGGAATCCAGCAATGGTTTAAGAGTGTTTGTTTTTTTGGGTGACGGAGAAGAGCAAGAAGGAAATGTAAGTGAAGCAGCTAGGCACGCGGCTTACTTGCGGTTAGGCAGTTTATTGGTCGTTATGGACAAGAACGGAAAACAGTTATCTAACCCTATTCGCGAAACGGATTCTTCTAATCTCAAAAAAATTTGGGAAGGTTATGGTTGGAAAGTCCTGGAAATAAAAAATGGACATAATCTCGAGGAGATATTAACAGTGTACAAAAAGGCCATAACAATGAAGATGCCCACGATGGTTATTGCCAATACAGTAAAAGGGCTTGGATTAGAGGGGGCGGAGAATCATTTCAGTGGATACCATACGATCAGCGTTTGCTCTAGAGAAGTCGTAGGCAAGGGAATAGAAGACCTACACCATGTAAGTTTGCCCTTTTTCCCAAAGAGACAAGCCAGAACTTTGAAGAAAAAAGCGGAACAAGCTAGTTGTAGGGATCATTTCGAGCTCTCAATCCCGATCGAGTCAAACGAAACAAACTCTAAGAATCTCGATGCCTGCCAAGCGGAGTATTTTCTCCGTTTGTGGGAGCATTTAACAAAAAAGAGGTTTAAATTTCCTATTTTTTTCCTTACCGCGGATGTAACAAGGCAAGACCATGTTGAACTTCTCAAACTTCGAGAAAATACCAAGTTTTTTAATGTTGGCATTCGAGAACAACATATGCTGGCCATGGCTCACGGTATATCGTTAACCGATCCTTCAGCAAGGATAATAATTAACAGTTTCGATGCTTTTTCGTACAGATCTCTCGACCAACTAAACGCTATGGTGCAGGGAGGGGGAAACGCATTGATTATTGGCGACGTATCGGGTGTTACGAATGCGAAAAATGGAAAAACCCATCAGACTGCGGGACATCCCGGTGCCCTACTTACGATCCCTCACTTGACTTTTCTTGAACCGGGAGACTCAAGAGATCTTTTTAATTGCTTCAATTGGGCAATTGGTCGTAATGGCGGTGTTACATATATTCGTATTCATAGCTCCGACGTTGAGCCATTTTGTAGATCAGATAAAGATCTATGGAATATCGATCATTACATTGTCTACGAGACAGATATAGCTCCACAGGTTTTGATTGTCGCAAGTGGTCTGACTATAATGCCCAGTATTCAGGCAGCTATTGAACTTACCAAGGTGGGCATACCTACAAGAGTGGTTAATGTAATCAATCAAAAATCCTTAGGAGATTCTTTTGTAGATTCAGTTCCACCGAGATGTTTTTTGCTGACCGTGTACAATGGCTTGCCCGAGATTCTCTTCAATTCGGTTGCTTCAGCGATAATTAGGTCAGGTAGAAATTCTGTTAAAAAAGCTCTCAGCCACGGGTTTTATGTTGGTACAAGTGGTTCATTGCCGGATATTATGCGACACTTTAACCTTGACAAGGAGGGGATAATAGCTTTGGTCAAGAGATGTTTCTAATATGTGTTTATGTGTTATTGGGGTGGCTTACAACTACCCCCTCTTTTCCTTTTCAATAATTCAATAATAAATATGATTGATTTTAGAATTAAAATAATAGCAATTTGCGGTAGTGGCAGAAAACATGGGAGCAATACGGAATGGATGATTCGCTACATGCTGTCAATATTGGAAAAGAAAGGTGTAGGGACAGAATTAATTAATTTGGCAAGTTGTAAAATCGAAAATTGCAGAGGCTGTGATTATTGCCGTAAAACAGGGAAATTATGCAAAATTAATGATGATATGAAACGGATATATCCGAAGATAAAGCAAGCAAAGGGTTATATAATAGGATCACCGAATTATTTCAAAAATGTTTCGGGATACATGAAAACTTTTATGGATAGGACGAATGCTTTTATAAACGTTGACAAGAGTACAAAGAAAACAATTAAAAGGTTGTCTGATAAATATGTTGTCGGTGTTTGTGTTGGTGGGGAAGAATCCAATGATACAAAATATTGCGAAGGGTCCTTAAAAAGATTTTTTAAAGCACACGATATGAATTTGGTTGGTTCTGTAAAAGCTAGAGCTGACTCACCTCTAGAAGTAAGGCGAGACAAGACAATCAAAGCAAAAATGGAGTTAGCATGCAATGCTTTAATTAAAAATATTTCTAAAAATTATGAGAAAAATTAAGAACAATGGGAGCCCTATCTACTTATATGGAGAGAACAACATTAATAAAAAAAAGGGCGTAATTGTTTTTACTCATGGTTTGAATTGTGCTTACTCGTCTGAATTTATGCAACACATTGTCAGGTCTTTATCAGACCGTGGGTTTTTTGTAGCTACTTTTGAATTTAAGTTTTTTAAAAAAAAATATTCTCCATCGAATAGATTATCAAAAGAAGCTAAAGAACTGGCGGAAGTGATTCACTGTATTAAAAGTGAAATGAATACTAATAATATTCATTTGGTAGGCAAATCAGTTGGGGGAGTTATAAATTTAGTTTATCAATCCCTGATGGATATTTATGCGGTAAAATCTATAATAATATTAGGTTTTCCTGTCAAGTTGGGATATCCTCCAAGGCTGGATTTATTAAGAAAGAAAATATCCATTTTACCCGATTATCATCTTGAGTATAAAAATCTGGTTAAGAATTTTGTAGATAAAATCTTTGTTATTCAAGGAACAAAAGATGATTTATATGATAAAAAAGTTGCGGAAAGCATACTAAAAAACATCTTTTACATTAAAAATGCAAACCATGGATTCACTGATTATAAAAAACCAAAAAAAAATTATTATAAGGATTGTTCTAGAAGACTGATATTTATTTTGAGTAGCTCCATAAAAAATAATAATTAATGGTCAAATTAAAATTCTTTAATTTGGGAGAGGAGCTCGATAGTGTCAAAGATGGCGAACGAATCGAATTGAAAAAACTATTCCAAAAGTGTGGAAGAGAACGTTTATCTAAATTAAAACAGGGAGAATCGCCCCAAATTTTTGAAAATGGCAACTTTTCTTTAGAAAAACATGACCATATTTGTTATAAAAATCCTTTCCGTTGGCAAAAAATAATTTCCACAATTATTTTTCTTGTCTCTGGATGCGTTCCAGACAAGTTGGACTTAAAAAGTTTTTACAAGATTACCTTAAGAATCAGGAAAAACTTTAAGAATAGCCCGAAAAATTTGTCTATCATAGATTCTCCTAGTTTTGTTTTTGGGGCACTTCCATATTTCCTGATCGCTTTTGATTTTACAGACAAGGGGTGGAGTTATAATGGAAAAAATAACATAGAAAATCTTCTATTTTTTATTAAGAAAACTATCAGCAAAGAGAATTTCAGCATATCGACCTACCTTTGTGCCCACAGAGAGCATGAACCGGTGTTGTCCAAAGATATTGATTATAAAGGATTGAAAAAAATGGTCAATATTGTATCGGGTATAGTTGAAAATATTTCGAAAAAGAAAAAAATTAGGTTTGAATTAGTCCAACCTGATGGTTCAGTCTTTGGTCTGAATGCTGTTTTTCCGGAAATATTCTTTAACTATTTAGAAAAAGGGAGAATTGTGGATTTAGCAATTACGCTTCAAGAACACCATAGAGTCTGTAAACGATATCTCGAGGGATTATCCAAATCACGAAGTTTAAAGATTAGACTATTCTCGGTGGACCAGCATATCCAAAACGTAAGAAAAAGCGCCCGTAAAATATTTGGAAGGAACTGGAAGGATATCGATGAGGGATTGTTGACAAGCAGAGCCGATCTGTTAGAGGATATCAATCTTAACGATCGTGATCTGGTTATCAAAGTTTCAAATTTTGCTCTAAAAGACATTAAAAGGTTGATGCCCTACTATTCTTCATACAAAAATATTCCAAACCGTTTAGTTGTTGAGAACCTTAAAAACATTAAAGATCCCCGAAAGAAAAGTTTGGTTGTTAATTCAATCAATAAATTTAGTGAAATCAGAACGTCTGAATCGAAAGCTATATATGAAACATTTTTTTATTTTCTTCTAGGAAAAATAATGAGAAAGAAAAACCAGGTAATGATTGGTTTTGAACGGGATCACGACCTTTTTCAAACTATGGCAATCTCTCGTGGTTATTTAGGCAACAAAACAAACACTAATAAAAATCAAGTTCCTCTTTTATATGCTAGAAGAGTGAATTTTGCAGATAATAACGGGTGTGCGCTTAGGAAAATTTCTTTTAGGCAATTCTGGAGATTGTCTGAAAGAAACATGATTAGCAAATAGTTTTCGGAACATTCGCTGATACTAAACTACTTTTTGATAAAGATAGTTTATAAAATTGACCTTAAAATATACCTTATTCGGGCCTTTGGCGATCGTGGCTTTGGGTATGCTGCCCATAAAATCCGCTGTCACAAAACTTCATCTTTTGCACGTGGAAATCTAACCAACTTAAAATTTTGAAATATTGATTTTATAAATTTAAGGGCTATATTGTTCAAAATAGATAAAATTTATTGCGGCCTGCCACACAAATGAAAACTCTAGCGCGCACGAGACAATTGTTTTCAGATGCCCAATATGAGCTAAACGCTCGAATGAACCAAATTCCGGCCGACGTTGACTTGTCTGTGCCTTATTTCAGTCAATATGCTAGAAGGGAGGACGTAGAAGATATCGTCAAAGGAAAATTAAAAACGATCGATGACCCAAACTGGCATCTTACTGGATCTAAATCTTCCAAGGAGTACACTCGATGGGCAAGGGAAATCTGCGGAATAGCTGTAGCCAGAATGGTTATAAAGTATTTTGTGGATAAAGATGCTATGTTGGTTCCGTTAGCTAAAGATGCTTTCAAACATGGCGTTTATAAATATAACGCGGGTAAATTTTCCCCTTTGCTCTATTACGAATTTTCCTGTTGGATGAGAAAATATGGCATTCAAGCTGATGTGCGTTCCCGATTGAGTATAAGAGGCATTCAATACGCGCTTGCCCAAAATAAACTTCCTATTGTCTCTGTGAATCCTGGCGTTCGCGGTTACGCAAAGCTGTCGTCTAACAAAAAAGGCGGACATTTGGTGCTGGTAACAGGCTACAATGTTATAAACCGATTATTATACTTGAATAACCCATCAGGTTTTTTAAGTTTGGGAACCCAAAAACGGCACAAAATAAGCGAAGGCGAATTTCGAAAATATTTCGCTGGCCGGGGAGTTCTGACTTCATTAGTAATGCAATAAATGTTAACGAATAAATTAGACGCTGAAAATTTCCCTAGTATGAAGTTATATTTAAAACACTATGAAAAAATTCGTCCATTAAAAAGTTCTGAACGGAGAGTGTTACCACATATAATTCTTTTTAGAAATTATGAAATTGGGGCACTCCGCTTATATAAAACAGGAGATCCTTCGTGTTTGTCGAGACCGTTTGAGATAGAGGAAGAAATAAAAAGCGCATTAACATCTCTTTGAGCAAAGAAAAAAGGCGGTGTTGTCGTGGCCTGCCAGAACAAAAGTTCTTTTGGGCTGGGACAAACACCGCCGTTAGAAAAGATAACTTGCAATGAAATATGCTGCCGCCACAACTCCGGAGCTCCTCAATGACCAGTAGGCGCAGCTCACCAAAGAGCTTAGAAGGAACATTTGAATATCCCTCCCTGTGAGCCATCCGTTTCTTCCTTGGCGGAGGTAGGCTGTCGTCAGGAATGAATCAGCAAAAACCGACAAGCTGAAGAAAGACAACCATCTTCCCTTCAACAACAAAGCCATTATGAAGGTTGGAAAAATCAACGGTTTTACCGCGGCTACCACAAAGAAAAAAGCAGTCTTTGTGCGCCAACCACTCATGGCTCGAAATACCCCGACAAAAACCATCTCCGAGGCCAGACTGTTCAAATCCTCCATTGCTCTAGCCAGCCAGTCGAAACCAAACTTTTTGTAAAGATACGTGAAAAAGCATAGAAGGCCAAAATTATGAACTATCGCTAGGCACATCATCGCGATATTGCCATAAAAGTAGCCAAATTCGCTTACCGCGTACCACCAGATGGGGTTGTCGAATATCCAGCTCCAATAAAAATAAACTCCGAGGAAGAGAACTATGGTTGTTCCCTTCTTGAGAAGGGAAGCTGGTATTCCCGCTTGTGCCGCGATGGATTGCGCGGCACGCTTCAGCCAGCTCGATACTGCGTTCATCGCGGCACCTCCTTGTTTGATTTCTTCGGAGCGCGATTTATCGCGCTCGATTCTCAACGTAATCGACTACGTCCGGGTCTCTGCAACCGAGTTCAAACGCAGTTCTCTTCTCGATGAAACTAAAGAGAAACTTGCAGTTGCGCATTGGACTGTCGGGGATCATTCTCACAACAATTATGATGTAATCATCGGGATTGCCGATACACAGCTTCTGGCAGCCTCTGCTGGTTTCAACTTCGGTGCAGAAGGCCTTGCGAAAGAAATCTTCGGTTGTTTCGTTGTTTTTCACCCGGGTTTTTACCTCTTTTGAGTCTTTGCCCGCGCCCACGAGCAGGAAGTTCGCCTCCAGCTGAATTCTTTTCACGTGCCTTAGGGCGGTTCCATCAAGCCAGAACTGGATTTCGGGCCGGACGAAGTTTATGTATGTATCAAACCATAATATGCTCCCGTCAGGGTTGAACAAGACCCCGTCGACAATCACAGGCTTTTCGAGTTTTTTCCCGTCTTCAGCCCTACAGATTGTTGCGATCAACAGTATCCCAACCAGGATAACCGCCACAGTTGAAAAAATCACGCAAAACCTTCTCATCGTCTTTAATCTCCTTTCTGCTTTTTTTGGGATGTCGTTTGGGGCGCGGAGCACTCCCTCGGCCTATTTCTTTCAAACATAAGTTTTCAAGGAGCATTTTGCCATTTATAGGCAACCCCTAATTATCTAAATATCTACGATTTCGTCAAGCGAAACGGGATAATTGCCGAAAAACAGCTCTCAATCAGCCTTTCCGGCCTCAAAAAACCCTAAGATTTCTTTCCTGAGTTTCAGTTTAGAATTTTTTAATAAGTTTTTAATACCCATCCTGCTATACTAAAATTAATTCTTTTAAAATATTTAAATCAAAATATGAAAAAAAATTTTGACAGATGGAATTCGTTAAAAAAGCAGCTAACTAAAAAGAAAGTAAAATTTTATTTCTACGAAAAGGAAGTTTGGTGGTGTAGCTTAGGAATGAACATAGGCTTTGAAGAAAACGGGAAAAATAAGCGATATGAGCGTCCTATATTGGTATTAAAGAAGTTTAACAAAGAATTACTGTGGGCTTTGCCCCTGACTAGCATAGTAAAAGATAACGTGTATTATTATCAGGTTTCTTACAGGGGAAGGAAATATTCAGTTATATTATCCCAAATAAGAGCTATAAGTAGCAGGAGGCTCTTGAGAAAGTTAAGAAAAATAGAAGAAAAGGATTTTAAAAAGATAAAAAAGCTGTTAAAAAGCTTGTTGCCCTAAAATTAAACGGATCTCTCCTTGTGGGAGAGATCCTCGGAGCCAAGAGTTGTCTCAAGGCCATTTGTACTATTACAGTATACTAATATTATTTTTTGTCAAAATTTTTTTATCGAATTTTCGGCGATTGTGGCTTTAGGTATGCTGCCCATAAAATCCATTGTCACAATATTTCATCTTTTGCACGCGAAAGCCCAAGATTCGGACGCTGTTCAGGATACAGCTATATATCGAGACATAAAACTTCTGAATTACTGCAGTAAGGTTTTTATTTGTTTTATCGGCAATATTTTACCATTAGAATAATCATCGATAATTTCCTTAACTCCTTTTCTAAACTTAAATTTTTTATTTTTAAGCAACTCTTTTGGTTCAAACCATGACAAATTTTTAAATTCGAATGATTTTTGCCTTTTGCGATTTAAAAGAACAGCTTCAAAAGCAAAACCCAGAACGCGGTCATTGTTTACTGATGAAAAGAATTCGTACACCCCAATCAATCCTGAAAGTTTAACGGCATAGCCAGTTTCTTCCGTTGTCTCCCTCAAGGCCGATTTCATTAACTCTTCATTTTCTTTTGTTTTTCCTATAGGTATGGTCCACAGACCCCTTGATTTTTCATAGACCTTATCTTTTTCTTCTTGAAAAACTAGTATTTTGTTATTTTTTTCTATAATTACCGCAATACAAACCTGTAATTTTTTCGCTTTAATGCTTCTTTTTGACCTAAGGAATTTTTCAAATGCGATTATCAGCCATGGTGCATATTTCTTCTTGTTTGCTTTAATTTCTTTTTCTAAAACATCGACAGAGACCCACTTGTAACTCGAAACTTCTGAAGTGTTAGGATAAACATGGTTTCTATATTTCCCAACTAGCAAGGCACATATTTCAGACTCGGAACCAATATTTTTGTATTTAGCTTTGTATCGAAACTTTAATAAATAATTCAGTTTACACTTAATCCCAATCTCTTGTATCAATCTTTTTTCACCGGATTCAATGTAGTTTTCGTTCTTATGAACATGAGTAGAGCAGGATGATTCCCAAAAATTTGGCCAAAGCTTTTTGTATCTGCTTCTTTTTGTTATTAATATTTGATTTTTATCATTTACAATTAGTACAGTTGCAGCTCTATGAAGAACCCCTTGAATTTTGTGACAAAAATCTTTGTTCATCAATCCCAGCTCTTTATCGTTTTTATCTACAATTATTATTTTTTCGTGTAATTTATGTTCAGCCATTCTTAATTTTTTATAATAAAATTTTTACAATGAATACGGAAAAACTAGGAGAAAAAAATTTATTCGACACTTTTGATAGAATTTTTAAGAAACACACAGAGCCTTTAATAGAAGAATACATCGGAGAAGAAAAAGAAGCAAGGTCTTTGTTGTATACTATAAAAGCCGGCAGAAACAGATTTAGATCCGGACTACCTTTTTTACTTCTAGAAAACAACAAATTGGGAACAATAGTGGGCGCAATATCAGAAATATCTTGGGCAGCTATTTTAATTCTTGACGATATAGGCGACAAAACCTATATACGAAGAGGAAAGAAGTCTGCTTGGGCAAAGTTTGGTTTACTCGAAGCTTCGCATGCCGCCGCTCTGGGATTTTTGATGTCAGAGGAAATTATAAAAGACAATTTAGCGAGGAACAAGGCTTTGTTATCGAGTTTTAGAAGAGCTCTGAAGCTGACATTAATTGCACAGATAGAACAGGGGAATGTGTATCCAAAAAGCAAACTAGCCAATTTAATACTAAATAATTATATTGGAAAAACTTCTTTAGGTAGGTGGCCGCTAGAAGCTTCCTTAATTTTAGACTACGCTTTAGATTCATCAGAAAAGACAAAATTAGATTTATTTATAAGAGAAATAAGCGTTGTTGCCCAGATAAAAAATGATCTAGAAGATTTCGGAATCGGGTTTTTCGATGAAAAGTATGAGCCTACAATGAAGGACTTAGAAGGGAAAACGGTTAGTTACCCAATAGCTTTATTTTTCAGTATGGCTCTAGAAAGGGAGAGGGAGCTGTTTATTAAAAACTATTGGGGAAGGAAAATGAAAGAAGATGGCACAAAGAAAGTAATTTCTATTTTAAACAAGTATAAAGTTTTTGATATTTGTATAGGAGAAATCGAAAATAGGCTTTGTCGAGCGAGATTGCTTATTAAAGGGACTAATCCAAAATACAGGAAAACTCTCGGCAGTTGGGCTAGGGAGTATAAAATAATAATTTAGAACTTTACATAAGTTTACTTTTATTCTGTTATTTATTAACAGCACTTTTAAAATATAGGCTAGAAACGTTATAGATGGAAAGCCATCAAAACTCAAGAACTCATAAAAAGGAGGTGCGAAATGTCGGACGTTTTGTTGGTAAATCCTGGAGAAAATTCTCCATATCCTGCAATGGGCCTGGCTGAACTAGCTGCATTTATAAGGTACTATGGCTATTCAGTCAAAATTATTGACTTCTCGTTGCCCGGAACGTCAGAAACTGATGTTTTGAATTCAAAAGCTGAAATCGTAGGAATCTCAGTGCCGTGCGGACTAGTCGCGAAAAGTTTAGCGTTGGCAAATTATGTTAAAAAGAACATGCGATCAACAGTAGTATTTGGCGGTTATTATCCCACGCTTTGTACTGATGGGTGTATGGAAAATGAGGATGTAGACTTTGTGGTTATCGGAGAGGGAGAGTTGCCATTTCTAAAACTGCTTGATTTTTTGCACAAGAGCGAAGGGAGTTTGCGAAAGATCTCAGGAATTGCCTATAAGCACAAAAAAAGTGGCAAGATCTTCATTAACAAGAACAGAGTGTGCATTGATAATCTAGATTCTCTTCCAGCCCCTGCATTCGATTTGCTTAATATAGGAGGGTATCCGCGTAAGGACAGAGGCAATATAACGGCGACTATCTCTACGGGGAGGGGGTGCCCATTTGGTTGCGTATTCTGCTCCCAATCTGCTTTTTGGGAGAGAAAGGTAAGGCACAAAAGTCCGGGCAAAATATTTCAAACGGTTGACGTATTGATGAAAAAGCATCCTATTAATTATGTAAGGATATTGGACGACATATTTCCAATAAGACCGAAGGAGGCGCTAGAAATTGCCGAAGGACTTAAAGAGCGCAATCTACTTTGGGAATGCCAAGCGCGAATTGATGTTGTCAATGAAAACCTGATCGGTAAGCTAGCCAAAACCAACCTTGACAGAGTTTTTTTTGGAATTGAGTCCGGCTCTCCCAAAATCCAAGAGTTTATTGGCAAGAAGTTTAACAGAGAAACAATCAGAGCGATTATATCTACAGTGCGTCGTAAGGGAATAAAAACCAAAGCTTCTTTTCAGTTGGGTTTTCCTGGTGAGACCATAGAAGATATTGAGTTAACAATCGCTTTGGCAAAAACCCTTGAGATTGATGAAATAGCACTTTTTTTATCCACCCCGTTTCCCGGTACACCGCTATTCAGATTTGCCATGGAACGCAACTTGATAAGATCGTACGATCCAGACGACTGTGATCCTTCGATTGCAAGCATGGATACCGGATATTTAAGAGCAGAGGAAATTGAAAAGGAGGCGCTAAGATTTTTGGAAAAAGTACCTCGGGCAAATTGGGGACATCATTCGGAGAAAGGGAGAAAACTCCGAAAATTAGTTTGAAAATTAATCAGAAGAAATTTTTGTTAAAGGACATCGAATCTATCGGTGTCCTTTTTTTTGGTTATTTCCATGCGGATCATTTGCGATCGTGGCTTGCGGAATTTTTGCCATAAAAATCGGCTGATAAAAATTAAAACAACAAAACAGCAAAGCATAAGCTTCTTAATCCAACAAATATCACAAAACTTCCTCCCAATCTATGCTAAACGCCTATGAAATAATTTCCTGAGCTTCGGTTAATAATTCGGTATTGACTAAATAAAAACTAGGAATAGATTAATTTAATCCAGCACTTTAACAAAAAAGTGCGAAACATCAACCACTGCGCGTTTAGTTGTCTCACGAAACGCAAGTCCAAACAGAAAGGAGAGAAATTGAAATGTTGATTATCCCGAAGGACAAGCATTATCGGAAGGTTCTTGGCAATCTCGAATCAAAAATCGCCATGAATCTCAAGTGCGGAGCTTGTGCATCGTGCACTGGCGGAGGCGGCGGCAAAGCCTGTAAGTGCACTGGCGTAGGCAGAGTGATCAAAAACTCCTAGCAAAACCATGAAAGGGGATGTGCGCATGTACGTCCCCTTATTCACACAAGAAGGAGAACTAAAATGAAAGAGATACTGAAATTTTCTAACTTCGTACACTTTTTCGAAAGAAACGGAGTTACTGCAATTTTCCATGCGCTATCAAGGGACATTGTTTTCGTTGACGAAGCAAACCTTATGGACATTCGCAAATGTTTGTCTAATCCATCTTTCACCGATGTCAGCAATGAAACGACAAGCTATCTCTTCCAGAAAAAATTCTTAGTATCAGTAGATGCAGACGAAACTGGGAACATGGAGTTGATGCAAGAGTCAATTCTTCAGCATCCGTGCATCGACACTTTGTATTTGCTTTTGACGAACAACTGCAATTTCGCCTGCAGGTATTGTTTTTTCGAAGGATCTTACAATGCTCCGAAAGAAAAGACAATGAACATAACAAAAAAACTAGCCATTGCTTCAGTGAGACAGTTCGCAGGCTTCTTTAAAAAAGCCTGCGAATACCCCGATTTCTATCCGTATGAGCCGAGCATCGTTTTTTATGGAGGCGAGCCCCTCATTAACGTTGATGTATTTTTTTCCGCCGTTGAAGAGGTGGTAATACTCAAAAAATCAGGCTTGTTACCGCAAAACATGGTAATGAACATTAACACCAACGGCTCCCTGATAAATCGTGAGATTGCTGATTTTTGCGCAAAGTATGATATAGAGGTGGATGTTTCGTTGGACGGATATCAGTCGGTGCATGATAATTGTAGGGTGTGGCGAAGGAGCAGCAAAGGAACTTTCAAAGATGTTATGCGAGGCATAGCTGTTCTCAAGGAAGCTGGCGCAAAAACATGTATCTCCTGTACTGTTAGCGAAAACAACGTCGAAGAGCTCCCAGCCATTTTTAATTGGTTTTTAGATAATGCAGGGGTGGGTAATGTCGGATTTAATCCTCTACTGAATAGCCATCAATATAAGATCAACGATCCGGAATATTCAATTAAGGTGGCGCACGCAATGATTGAGTGCTTTAAAATTGCTCGAGAAAGAGGCATTTATGAAGCACGGATGATGCGTAAGGTAAAATCATTTGTGGATGGAACCATCTATGATCGCGACTGTTGCGGATGCGGAAAACAAATAGTGGTTTTACCTGATGGAAGAATTGGCGTGTGCCACGCTTATAGCGGTACGGGAAAATTTTTCGTCGATCCGGAACATGGTTTTGATCCATTTGAACATCCGTTCTGGAAAGAATGGAGTAAAAGGTCTCCCATCAATATGCCTAAATGTTATGCTTGTGAAGCACTAACTATTTGTGGAGGAGGTTGTCCTCACAACGCAGAAATAAACAAGGGTAGCATATGGGAGGTTGACGACGGTTTCTGTGTTCACGCAAAAGAAACTTTGAACTGGTTAATTTGGGATTTGTACGAGCAAACAAAGTAAACTTTGAAGGAGTAGTTGAATTTGAATTTGATTACTCCTTATTTTTTTGTATAATTAGTCCATGATTAAAGTAAATTTCAATTACAATCTCAAAAAAGATGCTTGGAGTTGGGTGCTGATCGCTAAAGATAAAGATATGTGGGGTTTAAATTGGCGCGATCAAATTGTGCAAATTCCCGACGAACTTTTAGTAAAAATCGAAAAAGTTAGTTTTTCTCACGCTCAAAAAATTATTGAGGATTGTATTGAGAAAGATCCAAAAAAAGAATACAAAAACAAAGTTATGTATTCTGAAATACAGGCATTGGAAAAATCATGGAGAATGGTTGAAAAAAAGTATTTCAGGATTCTTTCAAAAATTACGCAAAGGCCTATATTCACAGATAAATTCAATTGTTACTTTACCACTGGATTTGTTTGCCCTGACAACGAAAAAGAAAATTGGTTTATGGTTTCAATGTGGCATAGCATCGCTTTTTCAATCACAACAATTTGCCACGAGATTATGCATCTTCAGTTCTTACATAATTACAAAAAATATTTAAGAAATAAAGGGCTAAAGAAAGATCAAATCGAAGACTTAAAAGAATCCCTAACGTTTTTACTAAACGAACAAGATTTCAGTGACATTATTCTTTGTGATGATTTAGGTTATCCGGATCATTATAAACTTCGCAATAAACTTCAAAAAATTTGGCACAGGGAAAAGAATTTCCAGAAGTTTATCGACCTAGCTATCGCAGAGGTTAAAAAGAAAAAATAAAAAAAGGCGATGTTGTCGCGAGACGAACACCGCCGGTTAGGTTGCAAGGAGTTACCAAAGACACTCTTCATCATTCCACCTTCTCCATATCTCCTTCTTCGCGACGGAGAGGGGGGTGTAGAAATTTTTCAAATATAATCCATTCGGGCCTTTTTCAATCGTCGCCTCTAGGATTTTTTTCATTTTTTATCTAATAAAGAAAAAAATTCAAATCCCAACAAACACAAAACACAAAAATCGTATCCATAGATAAATATATAGCACAGAAAAAGAAAATTGTAATGGTTCTAATCTAATAAATAGTCATATAAAATCAAAAATCCGTCTTTGGAACGGATTTTGACAAGGCACAACGAAGTGCGAGATACTAGTTCGTCAACTACTTGTATAGGTTCCTAACATTTTGGAAAATCCGTAGTTAGAAATTAAATAATTGATCGGGCTTTTAAGGTTGAGCGAATGATGGGGTCTTCTGGTATTGTACCAGATGAGTCACTCCATCAAGAGATGATTGAACCGATCTATGTTATGGGCAAGCTCGTGCATATGGTAATCAGCAAATTCTTCCTGGATAGTGCGGTTGAACCTCTCAATCTTGGAATTTTGGGTGGGCCTTCTGGGATAGTTGAAGAAATGGACTACATTCTTCTTGTTAAGCTCGTCGTGAAACCTGTGCAGAAACTCGCAGCCGTTGTCAGTTTGGATATGCTTGATTGCAAAGGGGCTCACCGTTTCCAACTTCCAGAAGAAATCCCTCGTAGTGACGCTGGAGTGGCCTTTGTACGCATAGGCGAAAGCAAATCCTGAAGTCAGGTCAATCGCGGTTACAATATGTTTCCTAAGCCCGTTCACGAATTTGACCACGGTATCGGCCTGCAATAAATCCCCTGGTATGTCTGGACAGTACTCTTTTCTTCTAACCTTCTCCCTTTTAACAGTTTTCCTTTCCACGAATCGGTCGGATTTGGCATAGTAGGATACCCTGACGTGCTTTGCAATTCTGCCTTGGCGCTTGAGATCCGCTATTAATCTGCCCACGGTAGATACGGAAACTACTGGTAATCCGGCTTCCCTTAAGAGGGATTGGATTTTCTCTTTGCCGAGCCTGGGATATTTTTTGCGTATACTTACGACGAAATCTAAAATATCACTGTCTGCGATCCGTTCCCTCCTCCTCCAGGGAGCCCGGGATTTGCTTACGAGGGCATCCCTGTCCCAGTTGTTCTTCGCAAGTATTTTCTTCCACCCATAGAGTGAGCCCCGGCTTACCGAGAAGGCGTCCATGGTTGCTTCCAAGCCGTACCTTAAAAAGAACTTGACTGCCTGCTCTTTGCGGGCGGCTTCTTCAAACTTGATATTTTTCATACGCTGGTTCCTTAAGTATTCTGCATACTCTCTGATACCAGCGATTTTCTTTTGGTAATAATCCATAAATCAATTGGGTTGGATTATTCCAAAATGTATCTGAACTTATTCGTTTCATTTTTCGTCAAGCAAAATGGGGTATTTGCCAAAAAACCGCAATATTTTTTTCCTGAACCTCAGTTTATATTTTTTTAATCAGAATTTTATCTGTTTGTGATAAGCTCAAAACTGTAACTATGTTGAATTTTTATTATGAATATTTACAGAACGAAAGCGAAAAAATTGTCAGGAACTGATTATGGGGAGGTTTATAAGAAGTCTTTCAATTTTTTTAAGCTAATAAAAAGTAAATCCAGGAGAAGACCTTATGCCAGATCGGCTTATTTTAATAAAGAAAAAATATTCTTGGAATTGTTTTGGCATCATATCAATAGCAAAGAGAATCACCGGGATAAAATAAGACGTATGAAATATTTTCCTTGCGCACTTGAATTAATCAAACAATCCAGATTAGAGCCAGTATCAAAAGAAAACCCAAACAAAAGATCGGAGTTGCTTCATCGATTTGCGGGTGAAACCCGAGAGGGCGACGTTTTTTATGTACAGATAAAAGAAGAAAAAAGGTTAGGGGAAAAGTGGCTAATTTCAGTGTTTCCTACTGATAAACGAAAAAAGACTCCCCGCTAATTTGTAGTGTATAAACTACGACCGGAAGCCTTATTTCCAATAATATTTAATAATATCAGAATATATTTGTCAAAAATTTTACAAAATTTCAACTTTTGCACGTGGAAATCTAACCAACTTAAAATTTTGAAGTATTGATTTTATAAATTTAAGGGCTATATTGTTCAAAATAGATAAAATTTATTGCGGCCTGCCACACAAATGAAAACTCTAGCGCGCACGAGACAATTGTTTTCAGACGCCCAATATGAGCTAAACGCTCGGATGAGCCAGATTCCGGCCGGCGTTGACTTGCCTGTGCCTTATTTCAGCCAATATGCTAGAAGTGAGGACGTAGAAAATATCGTCAAAGGAAAATTGAAAACGATCGACGATCCAAACTGGCATCTTACTGGATCTAAATCTTCCAAGGAGTACACTCGATGGGCAAGGGAAATCTGCGGAATAGCTGTAGCCAGAATGGTTATAAAGTATTTTGTGGTTTAATGGCAAAAATGTACGGCTACTTTTTCCTCAAGAGTTCTTCAATCAGTTTCTTTTTTCTATCAATTCTCAGTCCCCTGTGGATTCTGACTTTGTCTTTCAAATGAGAAAAAGTTCCA
>Ga0074199_1001045_pt1 | contig 29290 bp, 31 predicted proteins | sample EPASupsiteSAE347_FD_64528 | JGI IMG/M metagenome (GOLD analysis project Ga0074199, IMG submission 64528) | Bioremediated contaminated groundwater from EPA Superfund site, New Mexico - Sample SAE3-47 | ecosystem: Environmental > Aquatic > Deep subsurface > Groundwater > Contaminated ... | reverse complement strand
GCGCCTGACCCTCTTGGACAAGCCCGGTGTGTTCGGCCAGATTGCGGGGGTCTTGGGGCGGCATGGCATCAGCCTTGCCTCAGTCCTGCAGAAGGAAAATATGGCGGGCCGGCAGGTCCCCGTCATCATCATTACGCATCATGGCAAGGAAAAAGCTTTCCGGGCGGCCTTGGAGGAACTGGACACGCTGCCGGTGGTGGGCGCCAAAACAGTTCGGTTCCGGATCGAGGATTTTTAGACTTATGCTTAGTAATTTCGGTCCATAGCGGTTCTAACGAACCGCGGCTACACCAAATCGGTGTAGAGGCCGTTCGATAGAACGGCAAAGTTGCGGCGTTGGCCACGTTAGGGCGGCGCAACCGACAAGGCCGGGAGTGTATATATGGGATTGATCGTTCAGAAATATGGCGGTAGTTCGGTGGCGAACGCGAACTGTATCCGGCGCGTTGCTTCCCGTATTCTGGAAACATACCGGGGCGGGCACCAGGTCGTGGTGATTGTCAGCGCGATGGGGGATACCACGGACGAGCTGATCAAGCTGGCGCATCAGATTACCGCCGCGCCCAGCGATCGGGAAATGGATATGCTCATGTCCACGGGCGAACAGGTGTCCGTGGCCATGCTGGCGATGGCCCTGCATGCCATGGGGGCGGATGCCGTTTCTTTGACCGGTCCCCAAGCCGGAATTTTCACGGACGCCATGCATCGCAAGGCCAAGATCATGGGGATTAATCCCCGGCGGGTCTGGAAGCATTTGAAGGCCGGTCAAATCGTGATCGTGGCCGGATTTCAGGGACAAACGCCGACGCAAGACATTGCGACGCTCGGGCGGGGCGGTTCCGATACCACCGCGGTGGCCTTGGCCGCCGCTTTGAAGGCCGACCGGTGTCAGATTTTTACCGACGTCGAAGGCGTCTATTCGGCCGATCCGCGCATTGTCAAGAAGGCCCGCAAGTTGGATGAAATCGCGTATGATGAGATGCTCGAACTGGCCAGCCTGGGCGCCAAGGTGCTCATGTCGCGGTCGGTCGAGTTTGCCAAGAAATACGGCGTGGAGCTGGAAGTGTTGTCCAGTTTTTCCAAAGCGCCGGGAACCATCGTAAAAGAAGAGGTCAAGAGCATGGAAGATATTATTGTCCGAGGCGTGTCGGCGGATAAAGACGAGGTCAAAATCACCCTGGCGGGCGTGCCCGATCATCCGGGCGTGGCGGCGCGGCTGTTCAAGGATTTGGCCGGCGCCAGCATCAATATCGACATGATTGTTCAGAACATCAGCGCTCAGGGGATGACGGATATTTCGTTCACGGTGCCCGAGGAGGATCTGGCCAAGACGCGGCGCGTGATGCAGACCGCGGCCAAAGGCGCGGGGGTTCACGCCGTGAACGTGGATGCGGACATTGCCAAGATCAGCATCGTTGGAGTGGGCATGCGCGGCCATTCGGGCGTCGCCTTCCAGATGTTCAAGACGCTGGCCGAGCAGGGCATCAATATTCTCATGATTTCGACCTCCGAGATCAAAATCTCGGTGATCGTTCGCAAGGCGCTGGCCGATAAGGCCATGATTGCCCTGCACAAGGCGTTTCGATTGGACAAGCCAATGGCCAAGGCCAAAGTCCCGCGGAAATGATCAGGAGGGCTGAGAAATGAGAACCGTGCAAATCTATGATACGACTTTGCGTGATGGTATGCAGGGGGAAGGTGTTTCGCTTTCCGTGGCCGGTAAAATCCGTGTAGCCCTGCGACTGGATGAGTTTGGCATTGATTACATCGAGGGCGGATTTGCCGCTTCCAATCCGAAGGACATGGAGTTCTTCCGTGAAATCCGCACGAAAAAATTCAGGCATGCCAAGGTGGCGGCCTTCGGCAGCACACGCCACGCCCGCACGCCGGTGGGCGAGGACCAGGGCACCCTGAAACTGATTGAAGCGCAGACATCCGTTGTCACCATCTTTGGCAAGTCCTGGCGCCTGCATGTGAACGATGTCCTGCGGACGACCGAGAACGAAAACCTGGCTATGATCCGGGACACGGTGGCCTATCTTAAACAGCACGACCGGCAGGTGATTTACGATGCCGAGCATTTTTTTGACGGCTATAAAGACAGCCCGACCTATGCCATGGCCACCCTGCGTTCGGCCCTGGAGGCCGGCGCGGATTGCCTGGTCCTGTGCGATACCCGCGGGGGTTGTCTGCCGCATGAAATCGCCGATATCACCCGTACCGTGGTTGCGGCCGTGGCGATGCCGGTGGGTATTCACTGTCACAACGATGCCGAGATGGCGGTCGCCAATTCCATTGAAGCGGTGCGTGTCGGCGCCATGCAAGTGCAGGGGACGATCAACGGCTACGGTGAGCGCTGTGGCAATGCCAACCTGTGCGCGATCATACCCGGCTTGGTGTTGAAGTCGGGATGTGCCTGCCGCTGCAAGGACAATCTGGATGGATTGATGGATCTTTCGCGGTTTGTGGACGACGCCCTGAATACACTCCACTACCGGCAGGCCGCCTACGTGGGGGAAAGCGCGTTTGCCCATAAGGCGGGTATGCACGTCAATGCGGTTGAAAAGAATCCCCGCAGTTTCGAGCATGTTCCGCCGGAAACCGTTGGCAACGAGCGCCGCATCCTGATATCGGAACTTTCAGGCGGCAGTAATATTCTGCTCAAGGCCATCGAAATGGGCGAGGAAATGAGCAAGTCCTCTCCGGAAATCCGGGAAGTGCTCAACAAGCTGGAGCAATTGGAAAAGAAGGGCTACCAATTCGAGTCGGCGGACGCGTCGTTTAAAATCCTGATCCAGAAGGTCTTGAAACGTCATAAGGCCTTCTTTGAACTGGAAGGCTATCGCGTGATTGTCGAAAAACGCGGCAAGCACGAACCCTGCCTGTCGGAAGCGACCATCAAGGTGAAAGTCGGCCAAGAGATCGAACATACGGCTGGCGAGGGCGATGGACCCGTCAATGCCCTGGATAACGCCTTGCGCCGGGCTCTGACGCGGTTCTATCCGGCGATCGCCAAGGTGGCCCTTACCGATTTCAGCGTGCGTATCCTCGATCCCAAGGAGGCGACGGCCGCCAAGACGCGGGTGATCATCGAGTCGAGCGACGGCAAGGATGCCTGGAGCACGGTGGGTGTTTCCGACAATATTATTGAAGCGTCCTGGGAGGCCCTGGTTGACAGTGTGGAATACAAGCTCTTTAAGGATGAGCAGGCCGCGCGCAAACAAAAGTCGGCCAAGTGGCCCGGGAAGCCGGGGTAGGGAAGTAGCGTAGCGCGTATGAAAGACGGACGCCGGACGCCAGACGCCGGAAAAGAACGAGCGACTAAGAACAGGCAAATGCATAGCCCGTATTGGAATCACTAATGTTCGAACTTGATAAAAAGTATGATGCCCAAAAGGTGGAAGATAAGTGGTATGCCCACTGGCTGAAAAAAAAGATTTTTAGCTCTGAAGCCGGCCGCGGCGGTACGCCCTATACCATTGTAATCCCGCCTCCCAACGTGACGGGCATCCTGCACATGGGGCATGCGCTTAATGTCACGATCCAGGACATCCTCATCCGCTGGCGTCATATGCAGGGCCGCAACACGCTCTGGCTGCCCGGTACGGACCACGCCGGCATCGCGACCCAGAACGTCGTGGAACGCGCGCTCCGCAAGGAAGGTAAAACACGCTCTGACCTGGGCCGCGAACAATTCGTCAAGCGGGTTTGGGAATGGCGCGCGCAATACGGCTCAACGATCATCCAGCAGTTGAAGAAACTGGGAGCTTCCTGTGACTGGGATCGCGAGCGGTTTACCATGGACGAGGGACTCAGCGACGCCGTGGCGGAAGTCTTTGTCCGGCTGTACAACAAGAAGCTCATTTATCGCGGCAATTATATTATCAACTGGTGTCCGCGCTGTCATACGGCGCTCTCCGATGAGGAAAGCGTGCATGTGGAAACGAGCGGCAAACTGTATTATATCCGCTACCCGCTTAAAAAAGGGCAGAAGAAAGACGCCATTGTGGTGGCCACGACCCGTCCGGAAACGCTCCTGGGCGACGTGGCCGTGGCGGTCAATCCGCGCGATGAACGCTATGCGCACCTGAAGGGCAAGAAGTTTATACTTCCCATTCTTGATAGGCTGCTGACTGTAATCCAGGATGATTTTGTGGACCCGGAGTTCGGCACCGGTGTGGTTAAGGTGACGCCCGCCCACGATCCCAATGACTTCGAAATGGGCCAGCGGCACGGCCTGACACCGATCAATGTCATGCATGAGGATGGCACGATGAACGAAAACGCCGGGCCATACCGCGGCTTGGACCGCGTTGAATGCCGCCGGCGGATCGTGGAGGATCTGACCAAAGCGCGCTTGATCGAAAAAATCGAGGATCATACCCATGCCGTGGGGCATTGTTATCGATGCGACACGGTCGTCGAGCCGCGTCTATCCCTGCAATGGTTTGTCCGTATGAAGCCCCTGGCCCGCCCCGCCATTGAGGCTGTCAAGGATGGGCGCATTCAGTTTATGCCCGAACGGTGGACCAAGGTCTATCTCGATTGGATGGAAAATATCCGCGATTGGTGTATTTCGCGCCAGATCTGGTGGGGGCACCGGATACCGGTGTTTTATTGCCAGGCCTGCCGCCATGAGTGGGCCGCCAAGGGCCATCCGGCCGCCTGTCCGGCCTGCGGCTCCAAGAGCTTCCAGCAGGACGAGGACGTGCTCGATACATGGTTTTCGTCGTGGCTGTGGCCGTTCAGCACGTTAGGGTGGCCCGCGCAGAACAAGGATCTGGCGTTTTATTATCCCACCAACACCCTGGTTACCGGCTCGGAAATAATCTTCTTCTGGGTGGCGCGCATGATCATGGCCGGCCTGGAATTCATGGGCGATATCCCCTTCCGCACCGTCTATATCCATGGCACGGTCCGGGACGACACGGGCCGCAAGATGAGCAAGAGCCTGGGGAATTCCATTGATCCGTTGGCGATCATCAAGGATTTCAGCGCCGATGCCCTCCGGTTCAGCCTGGTCATGGTCACAGCCGTGGGCCAGGATGTGTATCTGGCCAAGGAAAAATTCGAACTGGGGCGCAATTTCCTGACCAAGCTTTGGAATGCCGCCCGATTCATGCAGATGCATACCAAGGATGTTCCGGTCCATGGCAAAGCACCAACCTTTAAACCCGATCTGCTGACGCCGGACGATAAGCACATCCTGGCCCGTTTGCACGATACGATTGCCGCCTGCACGGAGAATCTGGAACGGTGTCGGTTTAACGATCTGGCCAAATCCCTGTATGAATTCGTATGGCATCAGTTTTGCGACTGGTACATCGAATATGCCAAGATCGGGCTCAACGCGGAAGATCCTGCCCGGCGCGTACAGACCCTATTGGTCTGTCATTATGTCTTTGCCAACGCCTTAAAACTTCTGCATCCCATCATTCCCTTCGTCACGGAAGAGCTGTGGCATGCCATGGGCTACGGCGCCGAGGCCGATTCCATCACGGCGGGGCCCTGGCCCAAGGCTTTTGACATGGATGAACTGGGCAAGTGGGGGATTGACGGCCGCACGGTGGAATACGTGGAAAACAAGCATGACCTGATCCGCGTCGGGCGGACGCTGCGCGCCGATTACGACATTTCGCCCGCCATGAAAATCCGGTACGTCATCCGGCCGGAGAGCGCCGGCATGACCGAACTCCTGCGGGCCGATGAGGCTTCCATTGCCTTCCTGTTGCGCGCGGAATCGCTGACCGTCGATCCGGATTTCCGCCCGGTCCGCATGATCAACGGGATCAGCAAGCTGGGCACCATTTTTATTCCGATCGAGGGATTGATTGACGTGCAGGCGGAAGTCCAGCGTCTCAACGGGCAATTGGCCAAAGCCTCCGGCGATCTCGCGTTCGTTGCGCGCAAGCTGGAAAGCGTCGAGTTTGTGCAGAAGGCCCCGGCCGAAATTATCGCGCAACAGCGGACTCGCAAACAGGAGCTCCAGGATAAGTGCGATAAATTGTGCCGCCTGATCGCCGTCCTGACCGAGGGCGGGGCCGATAATCCGGCCGCCGGCTTAAAAGTTTGACAGATTATTCAAGGCATTGTATGGTGCCTTCGTTTTTTTCAAGCCAGAAAGAAACCGTTGTGTATAAACTTGAAAAAACCAGGCTGGATGATTTTCTCGGCGCCATCGCCAAAGGTCGTGAGGTCTACGCGCTCGAACGAGCCGAGTCGCAGTATCATCTGGTTCGATCCGACTCCTGGCAAGCCGGCAAGCACACGCTGGGTGCGTTCCGTCAAGTCGAGCCGTTAAAGGCGCTGGTGTTTCGTCCCCGCGAGTTGCTTGGATCGCTCGGGAGCGCCGCATTGGGCGCGCCCATCCCGGAACGCATTGTTATTGGCGCCAAAAACTGCGATGTTGCCGCGCTCAAGATTCACGACCACGTGTTTCTTAACACCGAGCCGGTGGATCCTTCCTATAAGGAAGTGCGCGAAAAAACCATCATTGTTTCCTGCGATTGCACCGATGCGCGCGAGGTGTGTTTCTGCCCGGCGGTCAAGGAACAGCCGTATCCCAAAACCGGTTTCGATATCAATCTTGCGCCGACCGATCTCGGTTACGTGGTCGAAGCGGGAAGCGAACGGGGCAAGCAATTGCTGAAGAAGGCGGAAAATCTGCTGTCGGCGGCCGATGCCGCAATTCTGAAAGAGCGCGATCAAAACCGGCAGAAAATCTCCAAAAAAGTGTGCGCGCAGACCGAAAAAATGGGGCTTACCTGCGGCGCCGACCTGCGCCAGGCGGTCGAAAAATCCCAGGGTAAAAAGATATGGGATGACTTCGCGGCGGATTGCGTTGAATGCGGAGCCTGCAACCTGATCTGTTGCACCTGTCATTGTTTCTTGCTGGCCGATGGCAAAGGAAAAAATAACACGGCCTCCCGCATAAAACAATGGGATTCATGCCTTTACAAGAATTTTGCCGCCGTCGCCGGCGGGGCCAATCCGCGCCGGCACCGCGCCGAAAGGCTGCAAAATCGTTTCGACAAGAAATTCAGTTTCTTTCCGGAAATTCTCGGAAGCTATGCCTGCGATGGTTGCGGGCGTTGTGTTGAAGCATGCACGGGCAAGATTGACATACGCGAGGTTTTGAAGAGAGCCGTCAATGAGTTGTAATCCATACATGCCCATCCCGGCCAAGCTGGAAAATGTGGTCCGGGAAACCGCCAACATCAAGACCTTCTTTGTGCGGCCGGCGAAACCGCTTGCGTTTAAGGCCGGTCAGTTTATTGCCTTGACCGTGCCCGGAATAGGGGAAGCGCCTTTTACGCCGTCATCGGCGCCGGCCGTAAGCGAAAAGATGGAAATCACGATCATGCGCGTGGGCCGGGTCACGGAAAAACTCCACGCCCTGGAGCCCGGCGCGGACCTGGCCATCCGCGGGCCGCTGGGCCAGCCGTACCCCCTGGAGAAATACTACGGACGGGAAGTCCTGATCGTGGGCGGCGGCGTCGGTTTGGCGCCGCTGCGGGCCCTGTTGTTCGCGCTTTTAGAGGATGCAAGTAAATACAAGAAGATCATTGTCCGTTATGGCGCCAAAACCCCCGCGGATATCGTGTATCGCAAAGCCGTTGAAGATGGCTGGGGCCGGAAAGAAATGGACGTCATGATCAGCGTTGATAAGCGTGATGCCGGCTGGAACGGCAATGAAGGCGTGGTGACGAAGATTTTGAGTCCGGACAAGCTGAAGTGCAATCCCAAGGAGGGCGTCGCCGTCGTGTGCGGGCCGCCGATCATGATGAAATTTGCGACACTGGAACTTTTGCATCTCGGTTATGCGCCGGAAAACATTTATCTTTCCATGGAAAAGAACATGAGTTGCGGGATCGGCAAATGCGGGCACTGTCGTCTGGGCCCTTACTATGCCTGCAAGGACGGTCCCGTATTCACCTTCGATCGCATCAAGAATCTGCCGAAGATCTGGGATTAGGCCATGGCGAAGCGATTATTTATAGATTTGAACAAGTGCGACGCATGCGAAAAATGCGCGGTGAACTGCGCCTATTTCTATCGCCCGCAAATGACGGATCACGGCATACTCGCCTTGCGCGAACTGGCAACGTTTGCGTTGATCTGCCGTCGTTGCGAGGAGCCAAGCTGCGTGGCGGCCTGCAAATTCGAAGCGCTGGAGCGACAGGCCGACGGCGTACTGAAGCGCCACAATCTGCGTTGTGTGAGCTGCAAGTGCTGCAGCCATGCCTGTCCGTTTGGAACCATCTACCCCGAAACGGTGCCCTTCTATGTTACCAAGTGCGATTTCTGCGCCTTGATGGGCGACAAGGAAATTCCGTGCACGGTCAATTGCGCTAAAAAGGCGGTTGAATTCAAGGAAGTGGAGGAATCGCCCAAGGAGGGTATTTTCCTGGTCGGAGAGCACCTCGCGGTGCGTGCGCCGCGATGGGATAAGAAGGATGTATAGGCCGATGGATCTCGGGTATCTAATATTGCAGGTTATTGTTTTCCCGGGGCTGTTATTTACGGCTGTCGTGGGACTGGTCACAAGCTGGGTTGACCGGAAGGTCACCGCGCGCGTTCAGATGCGCGTCGGTCCGCCTTTCCTCCAGCCGTTCTATGACGTGCTGAAACTGATGATCAAGGAAACATGCATGCCTGCGGGCGCATCCCGGGGGCTTTTCCTTTCCGCCCCCTTGTTCGGAATGGCCGCTGCGGCGCTGGCTTCGATGCTGATCTGGCGGGCCTTTATCCCGCTGGGGCAAACTTTCAACGGCGACATTATTGTCATCCTGTATCTGCTCACCATCCCCGCCGCTTCCGTTATATTGGGATCGTTTGCGTCTCAAAACCCGCTGGCCTCATTGGGCGGCAGCCGGGAAATGAAGCTATTGCTCGCGTATGAGCTTCCGTTCGTTCTGGCCATCCTCGTGCCGGTCATCCATACTCACAGCATCCGGCTTTTCGATTTGCTGGCGGCCGGCCCGGCGGTGGATAAGCCCTCCGGTATTATCGCGTTCGCGGTCGCGATTCTTTGCATGCAGGCCAAACTGACGCTCGTGCCGTTCGATGCTCCCGAGGCCGAAACGGAATTGACGGGAGGGGCGTATGTGGAATATTCCGGTCCGCCGCTGGGTATTTTTAAATTGACGCGCGCCATGATGCTCTTTACGATGCCAATTTTTCTGGTGGCCGTTTTCTGCGGCGGGATCGCGTTCAACCAAGGCTGGCTGCCAATTCTGCTGGGCGCACTCAAGTATCTCGGGATCGTAGTGGTTGTGGTGCTCATACGAAACACGGCGCCGCGGGTGCGGATCGACCAGGCCGTTAACTTTTTCTGGGGACCGGTGACGTTGGCCGCCCTGGTGGCGGTCATGGCCGCATTTATGGGATGGTGACGCGATGAGTTTTGCCGTCAATATGCTGACCAGGTCGCTGAACGTGTTCCATCTGGGAGGGAGCGCGTGCAACAACTGTGACATCGAGATTCTCGACACGCTTACGCCGCGCTACGATTTGGAGCGTTTCGGGATCACGCTCGTCGGTAGCGTTCGGCACGCGGATGTTCTGCTGATTACCGGTATTTTCAACAAAAAGGCAGCTATCCGTCTGAAGCGGGTATATCAGGAGGCGCCCCGGCCGATTCTGGTGATTGCCATAGGCGCCTGTGCCTGCACGGGTAATATGTTCCAGAAGTCGTACAATTGGGATGTTCCCATTGACAAGTATATCGCCGTGGACGCCTATTTGCCCGGATGTCCGCCCAAGCCCGAGGCGATGATTATGGCGGTGGTGAAACTGGTGAAAAAGTTAAGAGGCGCCAAGTAAATATATAGTTGCGGCGTTAACCGCTAATTCAAATAGAACGGACAAAAAACGAGAAACACATGACAAGGGATGAGCTGCTTACGCGGGTCAGGGAAAAACTGGGCGATAAAATCGTCCAATGGACGGACAAGTCTTCCCGACGGGTCTATGTGGAAGTAAAGCCGGAAGATATCCCGGAGACATCGCGTTTCCTTTTCAGGGAGCTGGAAGCGCGTTTTTCGATTGCGACCGGCGTGGATACGCCCTCGGCGATCGAGGTGCTCTATCACTGGGCCTTCGATCAATGCGGTTTGATGTTCACGGTGCGCACGAAGTTGAACCGGGACAAGCCCGTAATTGAATCCATCGCCCGGATCTGCAAAGGTGCGGAATGGATTGAGCGGGAAATGTGGGAGCTGCTGGGAATTACGTTCCGAAATCATCCCGACATGCGTCATCTGCTGTTGGCCGACGATTGGCCGGAAGGCAAGTATCCGCTCCGGAGCGACTACGTGCAGAATGGTTAATGGGGGATGGGTAATGGTTTATGTGAGAAAAGATCCGAAAAAATCGAGGGATTTGAAGACATACCCGTTAACCATGAACCATCAACCATTAACCATTAACCATTAACCATTTTATTTTTCATGTCTAAGACGACCATAATACCGATCGGCCCGTATCATCCGCTCCAGGAAGAGCCGGAGTTTTTCAAACTCCACGTGGAAGGCGAGAAGGTCGTGGGGCTCGATATTGAACTCGGCTACAACCACCGGGGGATTGAAAAACTCTCGGAGCTCAAAACCTTCGAGCAGACCGTTTTCCTCGTGGAGCGGATTTGCGGCATTTGTTCCACCTCCCATCCGCTGGCCTGTGTGCAGGCCATCGAGGACGCAGGCGAGGTGGCGGTGCCGGAGCGCGCGCAGTACATCCGGACGGTGATCGGCGAGCTGGAACGCCTGCACTCGCATATGCTTTGGCTGGGCTTGGCCGGGCATTTCCTGGGATTCAACACGGTGTGGATGTGGGCGTGGCGGTACCGCGAGCCGATCCTCGAGTTGTTGGAACTCATCTCGGGCAATCGCAACCATTATGCCATGATGAAGCCGGGTGGTGTGCGGCGGGATATCAGGGTCGAAGACCTCCCTGCCATACGTAAGACGTTGAAAGATCTCAAGGACCCGGTCTGTCTTTTCCGGGACGCCGTGACGGATGACCCGGTGATTCATGCCCGGCTGCAAGGCGTCGGCACGCTCACGAAACAGCAGGCGATTGACTACTGCGCCGTGGGGCCGACCGCCCGGGCCTCCGGTGTGGCCAAGGATGTCCGCAAAGATCATCCCCACCTGGCGTATGGGCGCGTGGACTGGAAGGTCATTACCACGAGCAACGGCGATGTTTTCGACAAGGCGGTGGTGCGCATACTTGAGACACTCGAATCCATAAAGATTATCGAACAATGCCTGGAGGTGCTGAAGACCCTGCCTGGGCCCATCGATTCCAATCCCAAGGAGATCAAGGCCGGTGAAGGCATTGGCACATACGAGGCGCCGCGGGGCGAAGTCTTCCATTATGTCCGCAGTGATGGCGGCAATCGCCCGATACGTCACAAGGTCAGGGCACCCAGTTACATGAATGTTCCCACCGACCAGATCGCCGTCATCGGGCACTCGGTGGCGGATGCCACGATCATCCTCGCGGCAGTCGATCCGTGTTATTGTTGCACCGAGCGCATGGCCGCCGTCGATGCCGGAACCGGCCGGCGGATTTGGTCATCGGCGGAATTGATCCGCCTGTCACAGGAAAAGACCGCGAAGCTTAAGAAGGAACTGGGCGCGGAAGGCCCCCGGCTGAAAATATAAGGAATTTTCCGCCGGAGGCGGATCCGCCTATGGCGGACAATCTTAGGTAGGGCGAGGCGTCCCTGCCGAGCCGTTTGATGAAGAGCGGCTCACCCGGAGGGTTCGCCCTACCGGTCGGAAACGGATAAAGTCGTCCCGCTGTGGGGCCTAATTGATATGGAACTGCTATTACATCCGATGGTATTGCCGGTCACATTCCCGCTGGCCGTGGGAATCCTCTGCCTGCTTCTGCCCAGGGCGTTCGATCGCGCCAGGTCCGTGCTGGCAACGGCCGGATGCGCGGTCACCGTGTTGATCGTGTGCCGGCTGTTGCTGGAATGGAAACGGATGCCGGGCAATGTCCCGATGATGTTCTCCGATCCCGTGTGGGGCAGTCTGCGGCTGGATCATCTCAGCGCATTCATCCTCCTGTTGACGACCGTGTTCGGGTTCCTGATAGCGCTGTATTCTTTTGGGTACATGCGCGGCAGGGAACGATTGCGGGAATACTATGCCTACTTGCTGTGGACCATCGGCATCTCGTGCGGTGTGCTTCTGGCCGATAACCTTCTGTTGCTTCTGATTTTCTGGGGCCTGCTTGGATTTACCCTGTATATCATGATCGGCATTGCCGGGCCGGAGGCCGCCGCCACTGCCAAGAAGAGCTTCATTATCGTGGGCGGATCGGACTGTCTGCTGATGCTCGGCGTGGCCATAATCTGGGTGTTGACAAATACGTTGGCGCTGAGCGGTATCCGGCTGGATCTTTCCGGCGGATTCCGGTACGTTGCCTTCCTTTGTTTTGCCATTGCGGCGCTGACTAAAGCGGGCGCCATGCCTTTCCATTCCTGGGTTCCCGATTGCGGCGAGAAAGCGCCCGCGTCCGTCATGGCATTTCTGCCGGCCTCGTTGGACAAGCTGCTGGGGATTTATCTTCTGGTCCGGTTGACCACGGGCATGTTTGTGATGAACACGGCCATGAATACGCTCCTGATGCTCGTCGGCGCCGGCACGATTATCTGCGCCGTAATGATGGCCCTCGTTCAGCACGACCTCAAGCGACTGTTATCTTATCATGCGGTGAGTCAAGTGGGCTACATGGTGTTGGGCATCGGCACCGGCACCGCCTTGGGAATTGCCGGCGGTCTGTTTCATATGCTGAATAATACTATTTACAAGACCGCCTTGTTTCTTTGCGCGGGGTCGGTGGAAAAGAAGACGGGCCTCAGCGATCTGGATAGACTTGGCGGACTTGCCAAAGCAATGCCGCTGACCTTCATAGCCTGTTTCGTTTCGGCGCTGGCGATTTCCGGCATTCCTCCGCTGAACGGGTTCTATTCCAAATGGATGATCTATCAAGCCATGGTGGATTCCGGCCGGAGCGGAAACTACCTGTGGGTCATTTTCCTGGCGACGGCGATGTTCGGATCGGCTTTGACATTGGCCAGTTTTGTCAAGGTGCTCCACGCGGTTTTCCTGTGCAAGCGTTCCGCGGAATTGCGCCATCGTGACATCCGCGAGGTCGGTTTTTCAATGTGGCTGCCGGGCATTGCCCTCGCTGGGCTCTGCATTCTTTTTGGCGTGTTCGCGTATCGCCTGCCTCTGACCACCATGATTTTCCCGGCCATGGGCGGGGTCGTCCAGTTGTCCGGCGTCTGGTATGCCGGCCTCGCGACGGCCCTCCTGCTGGCGGCCTATGTGTTGGGGTTGCTCGTGTACCTGTTTTCGACGGTCCGGAAGGCGCGGTCCTGCAGCACTTACATTGGCGGCGAGATCATGGAGGAGGTGTTCCGTCACAAGGGGGCCGATGGCAGGGTGGAAAATGTGGAAGTCACGGGTGTCGATTTTTACCGGACCGTGGAGGAACTTTCGCCGTTGCGGGAGATTTTTGAGGCGGCCCGCAGGAAATTGTTCGATATTTACGATGTGGGCGGCAAGGCGACCTTTTTCTGCGTGGAAATATTGCGCAGCGCGCACCGCGGCCTTTTGCCCGTGTATCTGACCTGGGTCCTGGCCGGTTTGCTGATTTTGTTGTGGATGTTGTTTGCAGGAGGCCGATTGGCGATATGAGTCTGCTTGTCATACTGCTGGTATTAATGATCATTGGCGCGATTATCGCCATCGAGACGACCAACCTGTTGTCTTCCATCGTCTGCGTGGGGGCCGTCGGTTTCTTGATTTCCATTGCATTCCTTTTCCTGGGTGCGCCGGACTTGGCCATCACCCAACTGGTCGTTGAAGCACTGTGCCTGATCATCCTCATCCGCGCCACGATCAATCGCGATCTCACATCCGTGACCGGGGATCGCGAATTTTTCGGACTGACCGTGACGGTGGCCATGGTCCTGGTGCTTGCGATTGCCGGTATCAAGATGTTCGGCGAGTTTCCGGCGCTTGGACAACCCGTGATGGACCGCATGGCCAATACGCCTTCGGCGGCCTATCTTGCGCACGGGACGGAACAAACGGGAGCCAAGAACGTGGTCACCGCGCTGATGCTCGGCTATCGGAACTACGATGCGCTTGGCCAGGTTGCCATTTTATTCTGTTCGGTTATCGGAGCATTGGCCATTTTACGCCGGCCGGCGCGCAAGGATCAGAAGGAGAAAGATGCGGAGGCTGATGCCATATGATTGACAGCCCACACAGAGAGGGAATGGATCTGGTGGCCAAGTCGGTTACCGGCTGGCTGAAGGGTTTTATTTTTCTTTTCGGCGTGTATCTTGTGATCAACAGCCATGCGACCCCCGGCGGCGGATTTGCGGGCGGCATTATTATCGCCTGCGCATTCATTCTGTTCACGCTGGCCGAAGGTCAGCATGCCGGAATGAAACTCCTGAGCAAGAACGTTGCCGCGAAATTGGCCAGCGCCGGCGCGTTAATCTTCCTGGGCGCCGTCATTGCGGTAATCTGCTGGAAAGACGTTTTTGTCAAGGATTCCTTGGGCGCAGGCCGCACCGGCATCCTGTATTTTTTGGGGGAAAATGCCATGCCTATATATGACATTGCCCTGGCGCTCGTGGTGAGCATGTTGCTTTTTACGATCTTCTCCATTACGGCAGCCGTTCATGTGACGGTCAAGGATGGGCAAAGGAAGATGGTCCATAGAAGGAGAAGATAGCATGGTTTACGCACTTTGCCTGGTTCTGATCGCGATCGGCCTCTACGGCGTGGTCGTCAAGAAAAACGTGGTGAAAATCGTCATCAGTATGGCGATTATCGAATATGGGATCAACGTGCTGCTCGTGCTGATCGGTTACCGCAGCGGCGGATGCGCGCCGATTCTGCAGCAGGGTATGACCGCGGCAACCCTCGCGGCGCACGCCGTCGATCCGTTGCCGCAGGCGCTGGTCCTGACGACCATTATGATCAACCTCGGCATGCTGATCCTGATGGTGGCCATTTGTATCCGGCTGTACGAGCGCTACGGAACATTCGACATTACCGAAATGAGGAGATTGAAAGGTTAGCGTGAACGACGCCCTTCTATTTTTTATCGCGATTCCACTGGGAGCGGCATTCTTCATCCCGATGGTTTCGCTCATGCTCAAGTGGGTGCCCGACCTGCTGGCGAATGCCGTGATGGTTGTGCTGGCGACGATGGCTTTCCTGACCATCGGCCAGACCGGAATTTACCACCTGGGAGGGTGGGGAACGCTGGGCATCGATCTCCGGCTGGATGGCCTGACCTCGTTGATGCTGATGACGATCAACACCATCGGTCTGGCCATGGCCATCTTCTCCGTTCAGTACATGAACCAATACACCTCCAAACTGCGATACTACAGCATCTTCCTGTGCCTGGTTGCGGGCTTGAACGGCATTGTGCTCACGGGCGACCTGTTTAACCTGTATATCTTCATGGAAATCGTGGCGATCAGCTCGTATGCCTTGGTGGCCTTCGGGTGCGCCCACGATGAGCTCGAAGCGGCCTTTAAATATGCCGTGCTCGGCACCGTGGCCTCCGCTTTCATTCTCATCGGCATTGCTTTGCTCTATGCGATGCTCGGTACCCTCAACATGGCCGCAATGTCGGTCAAACTCGCCGCGGGCGGCCTGAACATGCCGATCACCTTTGCCCTCGGCCTTTTCCTGTGCGGCTTCGGCTTGAAGGCTGCGCTGGTTCCCTTCCACGCCTGGTTGCCCGATGCGCATCCGTCGGCCCCCGCGCCGGTTTCCGCCATGCTTTCGGGGGTGGTGATAAAAACCGCCGGAATCTATGTGCTGTGCCGGCTGGTGTTTAATATGTTCACCGTGCAATTGGTGCCCGATCTGCTTCCAATTCTGCGCCTGTTGGGCGTGGCGTCCATGATTGTGGGCGGCATTCTTTCGATCGGGCAATGGGATATGAAACGTCTGTTGGCCTATTCCAGTATCAGTCAAATCGGATATATTGTCGTTGGGTTGGGACTCGGGACGACCTTGGGATTGACCGGCGCGCTCTTCCACCTTGTTAATCATTCCGTGTTCAAGTCGCTCCTGTTCCTCAATGCCGGCGCGGTGGAATATGCAACGGGCAGTCGCGATCTCAGGCATCTCGGCGGACTGCGCCGTATCATGCCGCTTACGGCCAATACGTCGCTGGTGGGATCCATGGCGATCTCCGGCATTCCACCGTTCAACGGCTTTTGGAGTAAACTGATCATTGTGCTGGCCTGTATTGAGAGCGGCCATTTTTGGCTGGCCTTGGCCGCGATCATGATGAGCTTGGTGACGCTGGTAGTCGTATTGAAGATACAAAAACACGCTTTTTGCGAGGAGCCCAAGCCGGTCGCTGCGCACGCCACGGAAGTTCCGATCTTGATGCGGACGGCCATGTTACTGTTGGCGGCGCTTTGTGTTGCCTTGGCGTTGCTGGTTTTGACCGGAGTGAGGACTCCGTGTCTGATTGCCCCGGCGGTGGATGCGCTCAGTACCTGGGTCGGGCCTGCCGCAGGCGCCGGCCAATGGATGGGAATATAGAACAATGAAACAGGTTGCCATGTTTATATTGCTGCTCCTGCTGTGGAGCCTGCTCGTTTGGCCGTTCGAGGTGACGGGTGGGCGGGTCCACTTTGTGACCATGGAGCTTGTTACGGGGATTTTCGTGGCGCTGTTGGTGGTGCTGGTTATGCGGGAAAATATCCCGCAAGCCTTCACGGCCTGGATCAACCCCGTGCGTCTTTTCTGGTTCGTGGTCTATGCCGGGGTGTTTGTCTTTTATGTAATCAAGGCCAACTTCGATGTGGCTTACCGGATTTTGCATCCCGCCATGCCCATCCATCCCGGTATCGTCAAGGTGAAAACCACGCTGCAAACCCGCTGCGGGATTGCCATGCTTTCCAATGCCATTGCCTTGACGCCCGGTACGTTGACGGTAAACGCGGAAGAAAACGGCGACCTGTACGTCCATTGGATCAATGTGAAGGCCACCGATGTGGAAGGCGCAACCGGGTATATTGTCCGCCGTTACGAATGGCTCATCAAGCGGATTCTGGAATAGCGATTGCTTGTTTTCCATGGGGGAAGGATAAAATGTTTTTCATTTTGGCGTATGTGGTCCTGTTGGCCTGCTGCGGTATGTGCCTGTATCGCGTGGGGCGTGGTCCCACCGCTCCGGACCGCGCGATGGCCATCGATATTCTCGGGGTCGTGGTGGTCTGTTTTACGGCCCTGCTGGCCTTGAAAACCGGCGAGGCGTTCTACATGGATATCGGGATCGCCTGGGCGATCCTCAGCTTTATCGGCACGATTGCGCTGGCTAAACATCTGGAAGGGCGAGGATTCGATGAATAGCGTCATGGGAATGATTTGCGTGGCGATCGGCCTGGTCTTCAACGTCTTGGGCTGCATCGGGATGATCCGGTTGCCGGACATGTACAATCGTCTGCAGGCCTCCACCAAGTGCGTCACCATGGGAACCAGCATGGTGCTGATCGGCGTCATGATCGCGTCTGGTTTCGCCCACTCGGCGCAACTCAGCGTGCGCTGCATCATATGCATGGCCTTTATTCTGATCGCCGCCCCCACCGCCGCGCATGCGCTGGCCCACGGCGCCTATTCGTTCGGCGTCCGGCTCTGGGAAAAAAGCATTGTCAATCGTTATGAGGAAGACTTTCCCCAAAAAGCGCCGAAACAGGAACACGAATGAAACTGCCCTGCCTATTTCAATTCCGGATACTGAAACTGGCGATCACGTCGCTTTTCTCGCGGCCTTTCACCACCAGGTTCCCGGCGGTGCCGTATGAGCCCATTCCGCAGTTCCGGGGCCGGCCGCGCTACCACAAGGACGATTGCATCGGCTGCGGGGCCTGCGCCGAGGTGTGCCCGGCGGACGCCATTGACGTGACCGACGAGGTGAAGGGGGCAACGCCCATGCGCAAGCTGGTGCATCACCTCGACACCTGCATCCAGTGCGGCCAGTGTGAAAGATACTGCACCACCGAAAAGGGCATTAAACTCTCGAATGAATACGATTATGCCGGATTTTCAAGAACCGATTTTGAAGAACGGGTGGAGAAAGACCTGTTGCTCTGCGAATGTTGCGGTGAAATAATTGCCCCCCTGGACCAGTTGCGGTGGTTGGTCCGGCGTCTCGGGCCGCTGGCTTTCACCAATCCCACGCTCATGCTCGTCTCGACGCGTGAACTGGCCCTGGTGAGCGAGGGCGTTAAAATCACCGCGGATAAGACCGTTCGTTCGCAACGGGTGAGCATCCAATGCCCGAAATGCCGGCGCAAGACCGCGCTCGCGGTTTAAGGCAGACTTTCCAATCGGCGGAAAATTATTTGGCGTATTTTCCTTGATTCCATGGAGGGCGATGGGCCTCCATCGCCGCGACCCCGGCGGTCGAGGCCGCCCGCCCTCCATAAAAGGTCCAAACTTTTTTAGGATACTTTCGGATAATGTTAATAATTATCGCACACGATCAGGAAAGGAATTCCAGTGAACGACCTTGGCAAAAGCCTCAAGCACAACCTCAAGGGCAAGGTCTGCGTGGTTGGCATCGGCAACCGCTTGAAGGGCGATGATGCCGCCGGCCCGGAACTCATGGACCGTCTCACAGACCACGGCCGTTTTCACTGCATAGACACCGGCGTGGCCCCTGAAAACTACCTCGAGAAGATCGTAAAAATCGCCCCCGACACCATTGTGCTGGTGGATGCCATGGATTTCGGCGGCGCAGAGGGTGCCTGCAGGTTGTTTTCATCCGACCAGATCACGGGCGGGGGATTATCCAGCCACGCGCTTTCACTGCAAATGACCTGCGATTATTTACACCAGCGAGTATCAGCCCATATATTTGTTCTGGGCATTCAGCCCGCTCAGGTCAATATGAATGAACCGCTGAGCGCGGCGGTTAGGGCGGCGGTTGATAAGTTGGCGGCCGAGCTGGGCACGATTGCATAGTTTTCTCACCCGTTCAATCGCGATTGCCGCGCGTATCGAATGATGGCAACCAGCAGGCAAAGAAGCGCCGCCAGTCCGATGGAATCAGAGGGAAAGGCGGCGCTGATATAAAACATCGAACGCGCCAGATGCGCCAATACCCCGCTCAGAGCGCCAATGACGGCGCTCAACAGCATCAAGGGCAAGACCTTATGTAATCGATTGGCCATGGCCAAGGTCAGACCCATGCCGGCGGTAATCAGTCCGCACCAGAAAGCAAGCCCCATGGCGGCCACGGTCATCGGCAGGTGGATCAAGGGTGCCAGGGCCAGGCCTCCCAGGCAGCCGCCCAACCAGCCATAAAAGCCCCACCGCGAGCTTCGGCGAATATGATCAACCCCATATTCGCCCATCAGCAAAATACCCAGCAGAATCATCAGGCCTGAAAACAGGACGGGGATATAGACCGGCGACTCCCAGGTGCAGGGGATATAAAACAGGGTGTCAATCGTCATCAGGCTGTCGGGCCAGTTCAGCCAGATCTTCAAGCCAAAGTAATAGACAATATCCCAAATTCCGAAACTGATTAAAAACGCGCCCGTGCGCTGGACGGCATTTTTTCCCGAGGCGATCGCAAAGGTGGCGAGCATGATAATCGTCGCCGCTTCGCGGCTGATTTCAATTGCTTGCCAATCCGGCCGGCGCGTCAAGATGGTGCGCAAATAGACCACTACGACTGCTTCCAGGTAACCAAAAGCCGTTGCAAAAATTACGCTGTTGAGAATCAAGAGGTGTTTTTTCATGGCCGATGATTATGTTTGCCCTTCTTCCTTTGTCTCTTGGCATCACGAAGCGGGGCGGCATTTAAAATTACCCGCGCGAGACGGCGGGCGGTCTGGCTGATTTTACGGGAAGGCGTCAGGCCGAAACCGGTTGCCCCTGGTTGGATGCCCAGGATTACGATGCGACAGGGTAGGGCGCGTTTCAGATAGTCGGCCAGGATGCTCAGCGGCAGGACATGCGTTGAAAACGACACGCCCCCTATGGTCTCCGGTTCAAGCAGTTTTACCGCGCCCGGTTTTTGTCCCAAGTCGGCGGCGTCCACCAGTAGAATATGCGAAGGCTGGAACCGGACAATTTCGCCCGTCAGGTTTTCCGGCGCGGTGCCGCCATCGAACAGCCGGACTCGTTCCGATGCATCAGAGTGAATGGTTTTTGAACGGGAACGCGTTATTGCCGCGCGCAAATGGCGGAGAACCAGCAGACCGGCAATATCGTCGCCGCGCAGATCTGATCCGATCCCGACGACGGCCAGGCTACGCGCCAGCCGCAGGCTGGCTTTCAGGAGCGCGCTCAGCGGGCGTTGTCGGAGTGGATGGGGGCGGGGGCTCGGCATGAAACACCACTTTCAGTTTGTCGCGTTGGAGTTGGGCCAGTTCGTAATCGGCGGTGGCCTCCAGAGCCTTCTTGGGACAAGTATCCACGCACTGGGCGCAATAGATGCACTTGTCGAGATCGAATTCGGCCTGGAACTGCTTGTCGCCGACCTTGGTAATCGTGATGCAATTTGTGGGACAATCCCGCATGCATAATTTGCACCCGATGCATCGGGATGACGTGAACTTGATTTTGCCGCGGAACCGGTCGGGCATCTGGACCTTGACGTATGGGTAAAGTACGGTGGCCGGTTTGAGAAAAAGGGATTTCAGAACTTCCCGGGCCATTTTTCCTGGTTTGATCATGATCGGAGCACTCCGCTGAAGATCAAGTTAATGAGGAGCTGGAGGAGGGCGGCCGGCGCAACTACTTTCCAGCAAAAGATCACCATCTGCTCGATTCTCAGGCGCGCCAGGACCGTCCGCAGTAGCGCCAGCAAGGCGATGACAATCAGCACCTTGACCACGTAAATAACGAATCCCCATGCGGCGCCCAGTCCGAACCCGAATGGCATAAAAACGGCGGCGATCAAGGAAGCGCCGACGACCGCTTCGATATCTATGGCCAGGCGGAACATAGCCAGCAATCGTCCGCTGTATTCCGTGAATGTGCCGCCCACGATCTCAGTCTCAGCCTCGGGAATATCGAATGGAACCCGCTCCAGCTTGCCCTGGAGCGCGATCAGGGCCACGGCAAATCCGACAATATTGAATCCGGCGTAGGCGGGATGCTGATCGTAAAACACAGTCATCGCGCTGAGGGACCAGGTCCCGGCCAGCAGGGCGGGCGCCAGGATCGCCATGAACAACGGCACTTCATAGGCGAATAGTTGGGTCAGGGTGCGGGTCGCGCCGATCATGGAAAAAAGGGATGTGGAGTGCCACCCGGCCAGGAAAAACGTCAGGGTGGGGATCGTGAGCAGGTAAATCACGACGATCAAGTCGCCGCTGAATGAAAACAGGGCCTGCGTGCCCCACATGGGAATATAAAAAAAGGACGTGACCACCGCCGCCAAGGCAAATACCGGCATCAATCTGAATATGACGGGATCCGCCTCCTCGGGCACAATGTCTTCCTTGGCGGAAAGCTTGATGAAGTCGGCGAATGGCTGAAACCAGGGCGGGCCGACCCGGTTTTGCAGTCGGGCGTAAAGCTTGCGGTCCGCGAATTCCATGGCTAAAGCGAATACGAACAGGAACAGGAATCCCGGGAAAATCAGCAGATTGAACAGTGATATAGCCATAAATATAACCTAATTTAATGCATAGGAATTTCAATCCGAGTAGCCGCGCCCGTGAGGGCGTGGGTCCGGCCAGCAGCCACGGCGTCACCGCCGCGGCTACATGAAAAAGTCGCCCCGTTCCTCGGGGCCTAATTCGACCTCAGGCTCAGCTTCGCATTCAACGCCTTAAAATCAATGCCCTGTTTCCGGTGCCAGTCCAGGCTATAGGTGTGCAGGGCCTGCCAGGAAAGAGTTTCCTGCCGGCCTTGATCAACGTCATGGATCTGGATCATCCGGTCGGTGCAGGAGAAACACGGGTCAATGGCCGCAATGATGATCGGCACATCCGCCAGCCGGTTGTTTTCCATCATTTTGGCCACCGATTGCAAATTAGCCAGCGTTGGGGCCCGGATTTTCACGCGCTCGGCCTTATCCGTGCCGTTGGCCTTGACGTAATGGACGTCCTCGCCGCGCGGCGCCTCGTAACGGCTGAAGGCTTCACCTGCCGGAATTTTTCGGGGCGCCTTGACGGTGATGGGGCCATCGGGAATCTTGGCGACCAGCTGACGGATCATACTGTAGGACTGCATCAACTCACCAACACGAACCAAGGTCCGTCCGTACACATCATTGTGGTTATCGGTGATCACCTTAAAATCCAGGTCCTTGTAGACGAGATAGGGATCATCCCGGCGGACGTCGATATCAACGTTGGACGCTCGTCCAGTGGGCCCGACCGCGCCAAGATTCACGGCATCCTCATGCGAAAGGAACCCGACACGAGAGAGTCGTTTAATTAACGTGACCTCTTCCGAGGCCACTTCGATATAATATTTTGTCCGCTCCTCGAGGACGTCCATGGTTTTCAGCAGATCGGCCAGTTGTTCCTTGCTGATGTCCCGGCGCACGCCGCCGATGGTATTGATCCCATAGTTGACGCGGTTGCCGGTCAGCGCCGCCAGGGTGTCCATGACGGCCTCGCGGTCGCGCCAGGCGTACATGAGCAGGGTGTCGAAGCCGATTTCATGGCCGGCTACTCCCAGCCAGAGCAGGTGGCTGTGAATGCGTTCCAGCTCGGCAATAATGGTGCGGATATACTGGGCGCGCGACGGTACCGCCAAGCCGGCAATTTCCTCCACGGCCTGGATGAAGCAGGTTGAATGCGAATGGGAACAGATGCCGCAGACCCGCTCGACCAGATACATAGCCTGGATATAATTGCGCTCCTCGCAGGCTTTCTCGATGCCGCGATGATTGTAGCCCAAACGTACATCCATGTGGATGATGGTTTCGCCGTTCAGGGTGATGGTAAAACTTTCCGGCTCTTTTAAGGCCGGGTGTTGTGGCCCGATGGGAATCTTGATGTTAGCCATGATTTCCTGACTCCAATGAGTAGCAATTTTAATCCCGCCGGGTCAGGGGACCCGGCCTACAACAAATGCTGTAGGCCCGGTGCCCTCACCGGGCGTATGAATCAGTTGCAGCTTTGCCGCCTATTTCACGCCATCCAGCATCTCGGCCTTCCAGTCCTTGCGCAGCGGGTATTGACCGGCCGGCCAACCTTCGGGCAGGGGGTAACGATTGCCTTCAGGCAATCCCTCCACGCGCGCTCCCAGTAAATCCACCAGTTCGCGTTCATAACTCGTGCCGTCAGGAAAAACATCCGTAATCGTTTGCAGCACCGGGGTTGTCTTCGGGACGCGCGTTTTCAGGCTGAGCACGGTGCCGTCCGCGCGGGCCACATGATAGATGAAGGCCAGCGTGTCGCCATCGTCCAGCCCGGTAATCGTGCACAGGTGCCGGAATTCTATGCCGTTCACGACGTGCTCGAACACCCGGCGGAACTGGTCATATGGCACTTCGAGAAAAATGCGGCGCTCGCGCGCCACGCGAATCTGCTCCGTGCTGAAGCCGAACCGTTCCGACAGCTCTTTCTTGATTTTTTCCTCGTTAGTCATGGGGTGCCGCCTCCGGAGTGTTGGCCGGGACCGCCGCCGCCGGCTTGGCGCCCTGCAGGCTGGTCAACAGCTTGACGACCCCGTCAATAATCGCCTCCGGTCGCGCCGGGCATCCGGGAATATAAGCTGAAACAGGGATCACGGAATCAATGCCGCCCTTGACGTTGTAGCAGCCCTTGAACACGCCCCCGGAACAGGCGCAGGTTCCCACCGCAACGACAAACTTTGGCTCCGGCATCTGCTCGTAGATCCGGACCAGTCGGTCCTGGATCTGACGGGTCACGGGCCCGGAGCATACCAGGACATCCGCGTGCCGGGGAGTGCCTTTCAGCAGAATGCCGAATCGTTCAATATCATAGCGCGGTGTCAGGGCCGCCACAATCTCAATGTCGCAGGCATTGCAGGCGCCGGTGTTAAAGTGGATGATCCACGGCGATTTTATGCGGGCCCATGTAATCAGTTTTTGAAGCCACTTCATTAAAACCCATCTCCTGAATAGCATTGACCATCAACCATTAACCATCTCTTCGTAAAAGGCCTATCTCCGGAACAGAATGAACAACCCAATGGCTGAACAAATTAAATAACCCGCGGCGATCTGGACGGCCGACCAGTCGCGTACCGGGACCGTTGCCACCACCAGGGCCAGTACGTGCATGATCGTAAAGAAAAACGCGAACGGGAAAAATTGGCTGTAATTGGGCTGGCCCCGGTTCTCCTTAAAGTCTTCGCCGCAGGCGTAGGCCTTGCGCTTGCCGCCCATGGCGCCATCCCTGGCAGGGAAGGAAAAAACGGACAGGCCCCGGAGCAGAATTAGCGCTCCGACCAAAACCAGCCCAAAGGCGACCGGCGGCCATAATAACGAGAAATTCATTTATTCCATTCCTTTTTCCAACGCGGATGGACAATTGATAACTGACAATTGTCAATTGCTTGCACTATCCCTTCAGATTCCTCAGTGTCCGGACATCCAGCGATTGATTGTGCCGGTGCGCGCCGATGACAATGCCGGCCGCCACGGCGATGACCACCACTTCGATTACGATCAGCGTGATGATCATGGTCTGCGCCAGCGCCATATGCCCGGTGATATACCCGGCCAGCGCGATCAGCAGGGTCACGGCCTTGATCAACAGTTCCAGGCCGATAAGTATTCGGATCAGGTTGCGGCTGAAAAGGATGCAATAAAGTGCGGTGACCGCAAGCAATATAATAAAAATGACACCCGTGGAAAACAGGGCTTGTGCATGCGCCATCATGACTTTGTCCCCCCCTGTGGTTCCTTGGCATCGGGCTGGTCCTTGAATAAAATCACGACGCCGAACACACCGGCCAGGATAACGAGAATCTGGCCCACCAGATCCAGGCGTCGGACATTCCAGAGCACTTGGCGCACATCCATTTCCGCGCCGGCCGGCGGCAGGGACAGGTCCATCTGCGGGTGCAGGGCATACAGGGCGGCGCCCACAATGACGATGATTATCGGCAGGAAGATAAAGCGCTTCACGCGGCTGCGGTCGCGCGCCTGGGCTTCAGCGCCCGCCAACGGTTTGGTCAGGCTTATAGCACTGATAAATACGACGGTAATCAAGCCCGCGCAGACGGAAAGCTCGAAAACGCCTGCCAGGGGTGCGTCCATGAGAAACAATAGGAGCGTCAAGATCGCGCTGGTTACGGCCAGTCCAATGGCCGACTTTAGCAGGTTGAGCGTCATAACCGCCCAGACGCCCGCCAGCAGGAGGAGCGTCAACAGCGCTATATAGAGGATGTCAAACGTCATAACAGGCTCCGGATTGGAAGCAGGAACGTTTCAAACAGCCATGGAATGCCGACGCCCAAGCCGATCGTGATCAGCGCCAGTACGCAGGCTGGAATCAAAATCCATGCATTGGCTTCCTTGAGGCTTTCGAAACCCGCGGCCAGTTTGCCGAAAAACACGCGCCGCTGCATGGAGAGGAAGTACGCCAGCGTCAACAGGCTGGCCAGGATGGCGAGGACGGCATAGACGATATGGCCGGCTTGCCACAGTGCCACGATGATGATCAGCTTGCTCCAGAATCCCGCCAGGGGCGGGATGCCCGCGGTGGACAGGAATCCAATCGCCGAGGTGCTGCCCGTTACCGGCATTTTCTCGGCCAGGCCACCCAGTCGGTCCATGTTGCGGGTGCCTGCTTGTTGTTCCACGGCGGCCGCGTTCACGAACAGGAGCGATTTGAAAATGGCATGGTTGAACAAGTGGAATATCGAGCCGGCAATGCCGAGAATCGTTCCGGTCCCCAAGCCCAGTATCATGTAGCCGACCTGGCTGATGCTGGAGTAAGCCAGCATGCGTTTGAAATCGCTCTGCCCGAGGGCCGCCAGCGCCCCAATCAGCATCGAGGCGGCGCCGATAAACAACAACAGGGTCTGAAGCGAGGCGTTGAAACCGATGATGGAAATCACTATCCGGAACAGCGTGTATACGCCGGTGGTCTTGGTAACAATGCCGGCCAGCAGGACGGAGACCGCCGCCGGCGCCGCCGAATAGGCATCCGGCAACCAGCCGTGAAATGGGATCAGGCCGCCTTTGATGAACAGGCCGACCACCAGCATCGCTACAGCCGCCAGGACAACATGGCTGTGGGGCGAGGCGCTCATTGCCAGTCTGACGTGCGTAAAAGACAGGCTGCCGGCGGTCAGCATCAGCAGGGCAATGGCCGCTAAAATCAAGGCGGTGGCCACGGCGGAGAGAATCAAGTATTTGAATGCGCCTTCAAACGCGTCGGCGCCTTTTTCGACCGCGATCAGGATATACGATGCCACGGCCGTGATTTCCAGGAATACGTATAACGAGAACAAGTCGTTGGCGAGCACCACGCCGTTCATTCCCGTCAGGGCCAGGATCACGAGATTGATGACCAGGAAACGGTTGTTGGCGCAGGTCCTGGTTTCGGCAGGGTCCGTTATGGATGGAACGGAATAGCGGCAAACCATCAGCGCGACGGCGCCCACGATTGCGATGGCCAGGAACATGACCAGCGAGAGATAATCCACTGTAGGTGCAAACAGGAGCAGGTGACCGAGCCACAGGGACGGTGCTTGCCAGAAAAAGTCCGGGTGCAGAATGACCAGAAAGGCCTGGATCAGGCACAAGATCAGGCCGACCCAGAGAGCCAGCCGGTTCATCAGGCGCATCCACGGCAGATTCAGCGCCAGGATGGCCAGCAATGGAACGATAATGAGCAACGCAGGCACGTCAGATTCCCCCCATAATCAGCGCAATAATCACGATCAGGCCAACCAGTGACCACGACAGGTAGGCAAATAAACTGCCCGTATGGGCTTTCCGGATGCCGGCTGTCAACGCGTAGGTCACATTCACGGCCACGGTGTCATAAAGGTAATCAATGCCCCGATCTATGCCCCAGGCGATGCGGGCGATGAAATGGGCGATCTTCAAGCCGATTTCGTAAGGATCGAACAAACGCCGCTCGGCCTTGTCATAGAGCGGGTGCAGAACCGGGGCGTTATGAATGTGATCGGCGGCGCCCAGCCCACTGCCTGCGCGTTTCGCGCCCCAGAGATGATTCAGAAGCGCGCCGATCAGGACAATGACTGTTAACAGCACGAGGGTCAGGCTCGTCGGCCAGCCCGCAAAAGTGTGTCCTTCCAGGCGGGATTCCCCGAGGATCGGCTGGATCAGGTGATTCAGCGGCAGGGCGTTCCATACTCCGAAAACGACGCAAAGCGCGGCAATAATAATCATGGGAATCAGCATCGCCGGCGGCGCTTCACGGACCTTGGAATGGTCGGCGGCGGGTTTGCCGAGGTAGGCCGCATGGCCCAATTTCAGGAAGGAGGCCGCCGTCAAGAAGGAACCCAGCAGGGCCGCGGCGTAGAAGGTCCAGCCCACATGCCAAGTATGTCCGGCCTCCAAGGCGCCGTCATAAACCAGTTCCTTGGAAAAAAACCCGTTGAAGGGCGGCACGCCGGAAATGGATGCCGCCGCCACGACAAAGCAGATAAAGGTTACGGGCATCTGCGCGCGCAACCCGCCGAGCTTTGCCAGGTCGGTGGTGCCGGCCTGTTTTTCCACGGCGCCGCCCGAGAGGAACAGGCAGCTTTTATACATCGCGTGGTTGATCATGTGGAACAGGCCGCCGACAATGCCCACCGGCACAGCCGTGCCGATGCCCAGGATCATGTAGCCGACCTGGCTGATGGCATGGAACGAAAGCAGTCGCTTGTAGTCGCGTTGGATCAGGGCCATCATGACGGCCAGTAGAATCGTGATGCATCCAATGACCATCAGCAGGGGCGAGAGCCAAGAGTGGATGTTCAGCACGAAGAGGTCCAGCGAGATGCGGGCCAGGAGATAAATGCCAAGCAGTTTTTCCAGGGCGGCGGGCACCAGCGCCATGAAGGGCAGGGGAGCGTCCACGGCGGCATCCGGTATCCAGCTGTGGAAGGGCATGGCCCCGGCCTTGGCAATGGCGCCGATCATCATGAAAATAAACGCCACGCTGCTCCACGCGCCCACCGGCAGATGAATCTGTGACATCGTCATGGTGCCCGCGATATAAATGGTCATCCCGATGCCGACCATCATGCAGAGATCGGCGACACCCGAAATGATAAACGCCTTAACTGCGGTTTTTCCTCCGGGGGCGGATCCGCCGGCGGCGGAGAACGCGGCGGGCTGGCCGATGATAATCATGCCGAACAGGGTGAGGAGCAAACCTTCCCAGAAGAAGAGCATCACGATCAGGTTGTCGGCCAGGACGGCGCCATTTACCAAGCCCAACGTTAAGAGAAAATACGCATAATACTGGTTCAGAAAACGCCGGCCATCCATGGAGGCCGTGGAATACAGCGAAATCAAGAACCCGAATCCCGCCGCCGCCAGCAGGATGAAACCGCTGAATTGATAAAGCTTCAATGAAAATTCAAAACCAAACGCACCCCAGGGCAGGGTCAGGCTCGCTTCCTTCCCGAACAGGTACATCGTGATGGCCAGATGGAATGCCGTGACCGCCGTGCAGAACCAGGCACAAGCCTTGCCCTGCTCGCGGCGGAACAAAAGCGCCAATACCCCCGCCACAACAGGGAGCGCAATCGGTTCAAATAAAAAGCGGATACTCATACTACTGTCAGTTCCTCAATTACGTTGGGGCGTCTGATCCTAATGGCCTCAGCAAGCTGAGGCCCTACTCGCCTGGGCGAAGCGCTTCTGCGGAGCCTGGCGTAGGGCGCGACCTCGTGTCGCGCCATTTTCCTTCGTTGCGGCCCTCCCGGCCGCATTATTACATTAACCCCAGCATCTGGTGCACGGCGGTTTGCACAAACTGCGACGGGAAATTGATCAATAATCCGCTGAGGATTGACAGCGCGCCCAAGAAGGCAACGCTGAAAACCATTACCGGCGAGCCTTCGGCGGGCAAGGGCCTCACCGCAAGCTTTGATTCACCCAGAAACACGAGTGTAAATACGCGAAACAGGTAAATGATCGTAAGAAACGCGCCGATAAGGAACGTCAGGGCGATGGCGATCTGCCCGCTGGTTACCGCGCCCGTGATGACCATGTACTTGCTGAAGAATCCGCCCATCGGCGGGATACCCATGACCGAAAATGCGCAGAGCAGGAAGGCGATGGCGGTCACGGGCATCGTGGTGATCAGGCC
>Ga0074199_1001043_pt1 | contig 29399 bp, 27 predicted proteins | sample EPASupsiteSAE347_FD_64528 | JGI IMG/M metagenome (GOLD analysis project Ga0074199, IMG submission 64528) | Bioremediated contaminated groundwater from EPA Superfund site, New Mexico - Sample SAE3-47 | ecosystem: Environmental > Aquatic > Deep subsurface > Groundwater > Contaminated ... | reverse complement strand
AGGCCGTATCCTGAAATTCATCGACTTCTTCAACGATACGATGGCCAAACCGTTTAAGTGGACATACAAAGGCCGTCCTCTCACAATCTAAGGGGGGGACGAATTTACGGCGCGATGATCTAGCTTACACAGGGATGCCATGACCGAAGGAATTCTCGATTCACTGAGAGATATTTGTGAGGACCCGGCGCTGGGTGCCGTGAGGCTGTGGATGGAGCAGCACCCGGCGGCTCCCGTTGTGGGCTATCTTCCGGCATATGCCCCGAGAGAGCTTGTTTATGCGGCGGGGGGGCTGGCCGTAGGGGTGTGGGGCGGGGGAGCGAGAGTTGAGATCATTCACGGAGACGCCTACTACCAGTCTTATATCTGCCATTTGCCGAGAAGTGTAATCGAAATGGCAAAGAAGGGTGTCTTCGAAGGCTTCAAGGGCTTTGTGTTTCCATCCATCTGTGATGTCATAAGGAATCTCTCGGGCATGTGGAAGCTGTTGTTTCCACGTCAGTGGGCCAGCTACCTGGATCTACCTCAGAACTTTGATCCCGGCATCGGAGGTAAATTCTATAGAGAGGAGCTCATACGGCTTTCGACCCTGATCCGTGGGGCCGAGCCGGATGAGGACTACCTGGAGAGGTTGAGAGAAGCGATAATCCTGACCAACCGGCAGAGAAAAGCTCTGTTGCGCCTGCAGCGTTTTCGCAGGTCCTTCCCTCATAAGGCTCCAATCGACGAGTATTACTATCTTCTCCGCAGTGCCCTGTTGCTTCACCCCTCGGAGCATACCGGGCTTGTGGAGAGGTATCTGAGCGCGGAGATTGAAGGAAGGGATGCGAAGCCTTTGGATAATGTTCGTGTCGTTTTGGTGGGAGCTTTTTGCGAGCAGCCGCCTGTGGGGCTTCTCAAGACCATCGAGAGAGCAGGTTGCTACATCGTGAACGATGATCTTATGCTCGGCCTGTGCTGGCTCACCTCCCCCCTTCGAGAGGAAGGCGATCCCCTGGAGAGCCTTGTGGAGGGATACCTGGAGAAAACAGGAATGGCTCCCTTCAAGTACCAGGGAGACAAAGACCGTGGAGAAGAGCTCGTGCGTCTGGTGCATGAATCGAAAGCCGAGGGCGTTCTCTTCGCCGCTCCCTCCTTTTGCGATCCTGCGCTTCTGGAGCGTCCCATGCTTCAGGAAGCTCTCAAGAAGGCCAAAATCCCCTTTACCAGCTTCAAGTATTCCGAAAATGGCTGCCAGTATCAAGGCATAAGAGAAATGGCCGGGACTTTCAGCGATTCCCTTCGGCTCTGGGACGGGGAGCTTTGAGATGAGCGAGGATCAAGCACGGACGAGATCGTCCAAAGAGCTTCGCAAGCAGATGTTCGACGACTATTTTCAACAGCTTTGCGCAGCCCGGGAAGAGGGAAAGAAGGTTGTCTATACATTCGTCCCGGGCAATCTCACGGAACTGATGCTCTCCTTCGATTTCATTCCCGTTTACCCGGAGATCAATGCCATCCAATCGGCTCTGCGCGGAGAGTCAAAAGCCTATATAAACCGTGCCGAAATCCACGGGCACTCGGAAGACGTCTGCACTTACGTCAAATGCGACGTGGGAATGATGCTTTCCGGAAACATCGGACCGTCGGGAAAGCCGCTGCCTCCTCCCGACCTCCTCCTTCTGTCTTATACGGGCTGCTTCACTTTCATGAAATGGTTCGAGCACCTCAAGGCCCTGTATGACTGTCCCATGGTTATGCTTCACGTTCCCTATCAGGGGGACGGAGTCATTACAGAGGCCATGGTGAGCTATGTTACCGGCCAGCTCGAAGAGGTCGTTATTCCGCTCATGGAAAAGGTGGCCGGAAAGAAGTACGATCCGGACCGGGTGCGTGACCTTTGCAGCATGGCCGCCAAAGCCGAAGACCTGTTCGTTTCCTGCCTGGAAGCCGCCAGGAATGTTCCCTCGCCCATAGACGGCTATTTCGGTGGTGTTTTTGAAATCTTTCCCATTTTCAACGCATTTCGCGGAACCCGCGCGGCGGTGGATTACTACGAGGCGTTGCTCCGGGAGATCGGGCTTCGGATAGATCAAAAGCTGGGCTCCTTCACGCTCGAAGGAAATATGGGGGAGGAAAAATACCGGCTGGTGGTGGAAGGCACCCCCAACTGGACCCATTTTTGGGAGCTCTGGAAGATGTTCTATCGTCGCAAAGCCGTGGTGGTGGCTTCATCCTACACCCGCGTGGGAGGGCTCTACGATCTGGGCTTTCGCCACGATCCCGAAAGTCCTCTCGAAAGCTTCGCCCGCTACTGTATGGGCTGTTATACGAACCTCAGCCTTCCCCAACGAGTGGAGCTCCTTTCAAGATACATTCGTGATTATCGTGCCGATGGGCTGATCGTGCATTCCGTCAAGAGCTGCAATTCCTTTTCCGCCGGCCAGCTTTTCCTTTTGCAGGAAGTGGAGAAGAAAACCGGAGTGCCCTGCGGTTTTATCGAATCCGATCTGGTCGATCCTCGATACTTTTCTCATGCCCATATCAAAAACCGCCTGGACGCCTATTTCCAGATGATTGACGAGCAAAGGAAGCATGGTTGAGCTTTTTCACCGCGGAGACGCAGAGGGCGCCGAGAAAACGCCGAGAAAACGCAGAGAAATTTCACTGGGAATCCAATATACTCTCTGCGTCTTCTCCGCGTCCTCCGCGTCTCCGCGGTGAACACACAAGAGGGCAAGTTATGACCGTTCAAAGCATATTGGGCATTGACCTGGGGAGTACCACCTGCAAGGCTGTTTTGCTGGATGAGAGCGGTAACATCCTTGGCCGGGGCATTACCGATACGCGCACCAACTACCACGTGGCGGTGGAGGCTGCAACCCTTGAAGCCATATCCGACGCGAAGCTCTCCCTAGCGAGCCGCTTCGGCGAAGAAATGAAAAACGTAGGGCTGGACGTGAAAGCGCAGGTAGGTACGGGCTACGGGAGACAACTGCTTCCTTTTCCGGAGGAGCATATTCGCTCCGAAATCTTGTGCCATGCCAAGGGCGCCCATCACCTGTTTCCCAAAACCCGCACCGTTCTCGATATCGGTGGGCAGGATACAAAGGCAATTCAGATGGATGAGAACGGGAGTGTAACTTCGTTTTCCATGAACGACCGCTGTGCCGCGGGCTGCGGCCGTTACCTGGGATACGTGGCCGAGGAGCTCGGTATAGGTTTGTCCGAGCTCGGGCCGACCGCCTGCAGTGCCTGCCGGTACACACCTATCGCTTCCACCTGCACGGTATTTGCCGGCGCGGAGCTGAGAAGCCTCCTCTACGCAGGCGAGAAGAAAGAAGAAGTTTTGCTGGGACTCCATCGAGCCATAGTTCTTCGGGCTCTGTCTCTCCTTGCCCGCTCGGGCGGTGTCCGCAACGAATTCACTTTTACCGGAGGAGTAGCCAGGAATGAAGCCGTGGTGCGTATCCTGAGGGAGCTCATAGCAGAGCACCATGGGAGCATAACGATCAATATTCATGTCGATTCCATATACATGGGCGCACTCGGCGCAGCCCTCCATGCCTTGGAGAGTCTATGATTCCATGCGGTTGCGACGTGGGTGCCGGTGCGGTCAAACTGGTGGTGATGGAAGAGGCGGCGGGAAAGATCCTTTTCGCTCATACGGAAAGAATCCGGAAGCGCAATCCCATTGAGGTCGTGGAGGCTTGTTTCACGAGGGCCGCGGAAGAAGGCTTCCACAAGAAGGACTTTTCCTATATCGCTGCCACCGGCGAAGCCGAAGCCGTGCATGAGCGCACGGGAATTTTTTTCAGTATGACCTGTCATGCGCGCGGAGCCCGCTATTTCTTTCCCGATACCATGAGCGTGCTGGACATGGGAGCCCTTCACATGCGGGCCATGAAACTGGATGGAAAAGGAAAAGTATCGGCGTACAAGATGACCAGCCAATGTGCTTCGGGAACGGGTCAGTTTCTGGAAAACATTGCCGGCTATCTCGGACTGACCATGGAGGAGCTTCCGGAGCTCTCTCTGCGCTCCGACGATCCTCGGCCGCTCTCGACCATCTGTGTCGTTCTGGCCGAGACGGACATTATCAACATGGTCACCAGGGGTGCGCCACTGCCCGATATCATCCGTGGCATTCACGATTCGATCTCACGAAGAGCCGTCAAGCTGCTCTCCAATTTCAGCCCGGAATCTCCACTTACCCTTACAGGCGGCATGGCCAGGGATACGGGGCTGGTACGCTCGCTCGAAATGGAGCTGCACTCCGAGGGTTTTTCCATAGCGGTACAAAGGCATGAAATGGGTGTTTATGCAGGAGCCATCGGTGCCGCACTGTGGGGAGGAGTACGGAAAAACAAAACGCCGTAACCATTTTCGACAGAAGGACGATATCCCATGAAGAAAACAGAGCACCTATCTCAAACAGGGCCGTTCAGAGAAATCCATCTGGACGCAATGGATTTGTTCAAGGTCGTGAGGGGGCTGGTTTACGCGAATTTTAAAGCCGTCCGAAAGACCTCCGATCTTTTCGGCGAGGAGCTTGCCCTTACGCCGGAAAGCCGTCTGGACGCCGCTCCCTTCAACTTCGAAGAAGACGAGCTGAAATCCGCGGCAATGGGAGTGGCGGGGTTTTTCACCCTGGATGGCGCGCGGGTCGAAGACTTGTGTCGGCGAAATACTTTGGGAGAATGGGCTGAGGTCGTACTCCATTTCTGGGGCAGCAGGGGAAAGTTCATCACTTTTTTTACTTCCGGTAGCACCGGCTCTCCTAAAGCCATAAGGCGGCACTACGAGCTCCTGGAGCAGGACGCCTCCTTTATGGCTTCTCTCCACGAAGGGGCCAGAAGAATCATCGCCCTGATTCCCCCGAATCATATCTACGGGTTTATTTCATGCATACTCATTCCAAGGGTTTTGGGCGTTGCTTGCGAAGATAGACGGTTCACGATGCCCACCGTGATTGTCGAGGAATTGTGCTCCGGAGCTCTGATCGTCGCAACTCCTTTCCAATGGAAGCTATTCGCCCAGCACGTGGAGCGGTTCCCTTCCTCCATAAGGGGATTTTCCTCCGGAGCCGCTTTTCCCCCCGAGGTCATGAAATCGCTTTATGACAAAGGCGTGGATGCGATTGCGGAGATCTATGGATCGTCGGAATGCGGGGCAATGGGATACAGGATGGCCCCCGGTGAGCCTCTTACCCTTGCGCCCACTTGGGAGCGTATCGGAGAAGAAGCGTTCGCTCGCCGCTTTTCGGACTCCACCATGTCGGAGCCGTTTTGCTTCCAGGACCGTCTGACATGGGTGGATGAAAAGAGATTCTTTACCTCGGGGCGCATCGATAACGCCGTTCAGGTGGCCGGAATCAATGTTTATCCGGGCAAGGTGGTCGAGGTCATCAGACAATGCGACCTGGTGGAAGATTGTTGCGTCAGGCTCATGCGACAGGATGAAGGCGAGCGGCTAAAAGCTTTCGTGGTCCTCAAACGAAGAATGGAGCCCACCGCGGAGGTCAAAAAGGTCCTGCAGGACCACCTGGCGAAGCACCTCAATCACCTCGAACAACCCAAGTCCCTTTCTTTCGGCCTCAAACTGCCGACAAACGACATGGGAAAGCCGGCCGACTGGTAGAGGCACGGCGCTCGGAGCGATCGACGGCGTCTCGATGTCTCGGTGCATAACTCGAACCGCGGGGAGCACACTAAGGGAGCACACTAAATGAATAAAGCTGAAGCCATTCGAAAACTGAAGGAAGAAGCCTTTAAGCCGAAGCCGGATCAGGAATTTGAAGTCCGCCGCATGCAGCCTGAAGACGCCCGGGGAGTGGCCCGCTGCTTCTTCGCCGTCTACGGCGAGAACTATCCCTTCGAGATCTACTATATTCCGGAAAAACTGATCGAGGAAAACCGGCGCAAGAACGTGTACAGCGTCGTCGCGCGGGCGGACAATGGAGATATCATAGGCTGTGGGGCTTTGTATCGAAGCTCGGCTTATTCCTCCGGAGTCTACGAAATAGGTCAGTTAATTATCCTGCCCGAATATCGATCCACTTTCGCGGCCTTCAAGATTTCCGAGTACATCCTGGATGTTCTGGTTCCGCTGGAGGATATCGACGAGCTATTCGGAGAAGCCGTCTGCCACCATGTCATAAGTCAGAAGCTCAGTGCGCTTTTCAAGTTCAGGGAAACGGCGCTGGAAATCGGGCTCATGCCCGCCGAAGCCTATCAGAACAACGAATTTCCCCTTGACCGGGTCTCCACGCTGTTGCTTTTCAAGGACGTGAAGGAAAAGGTTTACGAAACCTACGTCCCCAGGAAATACGGAGAGGCCATGGATTACATCTTCTCAGGCCTCGGTGTATCCAGCGAGAACAGAGAGATCTTTCCCTCGGAAGCCGGGATTCCGACCGGCTCATCCACGAGGCTCCTGACCCAGTTCTTTGATTTCGCCCAGGTGGGAAGGTTCAATATTCACTCCGCCGGAGAGGACTTGCCGGAGGTGTTGAGAGCGGCGGAAGGACAGGCTCATAGCCGTGGAGCGCAAGTCATTCAGGCTTTCGTGAACCTCGGGGAGCCGTGGTCCGGTGAGGCGACGGCGCTGCTTTGCCAAAAAGGATATTTTTTTGGCGGACTGCTTCCCCGTTGGTTCGGTACAGACGGTCTGCTCATGCAAAAGACCACCACGCTTCCGAATTTAGACTCCATCCAGCTCTATTCCGAGCGGGCGCATAGGATACTGGACTTTATCCGCAAGGATCTGGAGAGCAATCCGGCTTGCCGGGCTTTGCTCGATTGTGCTTCACGGTCCTCGGGCGAGCAGCCATGCGCGGCAAAGGACATCGCCCCTGAAACAAGGAGCGTCGTGTTGGCGGGAAGGGGCCTGACCATCGACGACGTCGTGGCCGTGGCGAGGTACGGCGCCGGCGCTTCTCTTACCGAAGATCCCGAGGTGCTGGAGAGAGTGGAATCCTCCGCCTCCTTTATTCAGTGGGGCGTCAAAACGGGCGAGCCCATCTACGGAGTGAACACCGGCTTCGGAGGCATGGCCAATGTGGCCATCAGCGAGCAGGAGCTGTGCGCCCTGCAAAACAACCTGATCCGCTTCCTCAAAGCCGGAGCCGGCGATTACCTCTCGAAGGAGGACGTCCGGGCCGCAATGCTGCTTCGGGCCAATTCGCACATGTGCGGTGTTTCGGGCATCAGGAAAGAGTTGATTTCGCGCATGGTGACCTTTCTCAATCAGGGAGTTACACCCCTGGTTCGCTCCCTGGGCTCCATCGGGGCGAGCGGCGATCTCATTCCCCTGGCCACCATCACGGGAGCCATCACGGGGGCGGATGAAGCTTTCGAGGTGGACTTTCAAGGCGAGCGAATGGACTGTTTGACGGCCATCAAGAAGCTGGGGCTGGAACCTTTCGAACTGGGTCCCAAGGAGGGTCTGGGCATGGTCAACGGTACCTCGGTCATGACCGGTATCGCCGCAAACCGCCTGTACGAGGCCCGTCGTTTGACAGCCCTTGCCTTTGGCTTTCACGCCCTTGCGTTTCAAGCCCTAAGAGCGTCCAACCAGTCGTTTCATCCCTTCATCCACCAGGTAAAGCCTCACCCCGGCCAGATATTGGCCGCCGAGCTCATGCTCGGCCTTCTCAAGGGCTCCAGAATGTGCCGCAATGAGCTGGATGGTCATCACGACACCCAGGGGCGTCAGCCGGTTCAGGACCGCTATTCGTTGCGCTGCCTGCCCCAGTACCTGGGGCCGATCCTGGACGGGTTGCGGGCGGCCGTTTCGGCCGTGGAGATCGAGATGAGCTCCGCCAGCGATAATCCCATTATAGACGGCAAGAAGTGCATCAGCTATCACAGCGGCAATTTCCTCGGAGAATACATCGGCGTATGGATGGATCATACGCGTTACTACCTGGGGCTTCTCACCAAGCACATGGATACGCAGATTGCCCTTCTGGTCGCTCCCGAATTCAATGGAGGCCTTCCGCCATCCCTGGTGGGCAATACGGGACGAATGGTGAACATGGGGCTCAAAGGGCTTCAGATTTGCGGCAACTCGATCATGCCCCTATTGTCCTTCTACGGCAATTCCATAGCGGACCGCTATCCCACTCACGCGGAGCAATTCAACCAGAACATCAACAGCCAGGGATTCAATTCCGCCGTATTGACCGGAAGATCGGTCGATCTGCTGCGCTCCTACACTGCCCTGGCGCTGATCTTTGGGGCTCAGGCAGTGGAGCTGCGCTCCTTTGTCGAGAGTCAAACCCACGATCCCCGAAAAGGACTATCACCATCCACCGTGCCCCTATATGAGGCAGTGCGGACTGTTCTAAAGACTACACCCAATGAGAGCCGGCCTTTAATCTGGGACGATTCGGATCAGTCCCTGGATCTCTACATGGACGCCCTGGCTGCCGACATCAAAAGCGAAGGGGCCGTTGTTCAGGCGGTGCGGCCGGTTCTTGCCGCCCTGTCGTGAGGGTTGTCGAGCGTCAGTCTTTGAGAAATCAGCGGTTCAATTCATTAATCCAGGAGAGCGACAATGACCGACATGGCAGTATTGAAGGCAAGATTGATCGAGACATTGAACTTGAAAGACCTTCGCATCGAGGATATTGACGAAGATGCTCCGTTGTTCGGCAATGGGTTGGGGCTCGATTCAGTCGATCTGGTTGTATTGGCGATGGGGATTGAAAAGGAGTACGGCGTCAGAATCGGAAAGGTGGAAGAAGCCAAAAGGGCTTTTGCTTCAATTCGAGCGCTGGCCGGCTATATTGATGAAAACAAGGGCGCATAGCGCCGCCACACGGACGGATGGCATTGGGAATGTCCTTTAAAAGAGAAATACTTGAAGTAGGATACTCGGTTCCGAGATTTGACGCCAGGGCCAAGGTCACTGGAGAGGAAAAATACGCCATTGACCACTATCCGGAAAATCTGGTTTGGGCCGGGGTGAAAAGAGGCGGCATTGCCCACGGACTGATCAAAGGCATCGATGCTTCGGCTGCCGAAGCGCTTCCCGGCGTCCTGGCCGTTTTGACTCGAAAAGATGTTCCCGGCACGAACCGGCAGGGGATCGTACATAAAGATCAGCCGGTTTTGGCCGGGGAGAAGGTCAGGCACCGGGGGGACCCCGTGACGCTGGTCCTTGCCGAGAACAGGGAAATCCTTCGGGAAGCCTTGCGTCTCATTCATGTCGATATAGAGCCCCTGCCCGCGGTCTTCAACCCCGAGGAAGCCCTGAAGCTCGAAGCCCCTCAGGTGCACGAGAAGGGAAACATTCTCCTGAGGGCTAACGTTCAAAGCGGCAGGGGAGGGGAGGCTCTCGATGAATGCGACGTGGTGGTGGAAGAGACCTTCGAAGTCCCTTTCCAGGAGCATGCCTTCATCGAGACTGAAAACGGCGTGGCCTGGCAGGAGCCGGATGGAAAGATCGTGATGATCGTTTCCTCTCAGGCTCCCTTCCGGGACCGCTTCGAGATCGGCCATGCGCTCGGTATCGATTCGGGCTCCATCCGGGTAATCAGTCCCTATCTGGGTGGAGGCTTCGGTGGAAAGGACGGCGCCACCGTCCAGTGCCTGCTGGCACTTGCCGCCCAGCACGCCGGGGGGCGCCCCGTCAAAATGTGGTGGGAGCGGGAAGAGAGCTTTGTCGCCGGATACAAGCGCCATGGCGTACGGATGGCTTACAAGATGGGCGCTATGGCTGACGGAGCCCTCAACGCTCTCCACTGCCGCCTTTATTATGACACCGGTGCCTATGCCCATCTTGGCGGAGAGGTCATGGCGCTTGGCATGGAGCATGCCGGCGGGCCGTATCGCATTCCCAATACCCTCATCGAGGGATGGTGCGTCTACACCAACAATCCCATAAGTGGAGCCATGCGCGGATTCGGAGTGTGTCAGGTCTCCTTTGCCTTCGAACGAATGATGGACCTGCTGGCAGCCAGGCTCGGAATGGACCCTCTCGAGCTTCGAATCAGGAACGCTCTACGGCGCGGGGACAAGAACTGCGCGGGCGTGGTGCAGGTTCATTCCACGGGAATCGTGCAGTGCCTCGAAACCATGCGCCGCCACCCCCTGTGGCTCGAGCGGGAGAGCTGGAAACTGGCTGCCTCGTCCTTCAAGCGACGGGGCGTGGGAATCGCGGCCGTTTTCAATGCCATGGGCTACGGCAGGGGACTGCCGGATTCGGCCATCGCCAAGGTGGAGCTGACGCAGGAGGGTAAATTCCGCGTCTACAGCGGAGTCTCGGATATGGGGCAGGGCAATGCGAGTGCTTTCTTTCAAATGGCCGGAGAAATTCTCTGCCAGGATGCGTCGCGCATGGAGCTCGTCCAGCCGGACACGGAGCGGACCCATCCGTCAGGTTCCTCATCCGCGGGCCGAACGACCTACACCTATGGGAATGCGCTGATCAAGGCGTGTGAGGCCTTGAAGGAAAAGCTGCTGCACCGTGCCGCGCTCCTGCTTATGGCGGATGAAGAACGGGGAATGGCTCTCCTGCCAGGTGAAGTGCATCACCTGCCTTCGGGTCGAAAAGTGGCGTTGGAGGTCCTGGGGCGCGTTTTTCCGGAGTCGGACCGGATCAGTATCAGCCAGTTCATCATGCCCGTTACGCAGGACAAGCTCGATACGGGCAAGGAATTCGCCCTCGGCTTTCCTCATGCCTTCTTTTCCTACGCTGCGCATCTGGCGTACGTGGAAGTGGATGAGCTCACCGGGAAGGTCGATGTCAAGGACTACCTTGCCGTCACCGAAGGCGGACGGGTGATCAATCCCCAGTGCTTCGAGCAGCAAGTGCATGGCGGTGTGGCTCAGGGCATCGGCTATGCGCTCACCGAGCAGGTGATCCTGGAGCGCGGCGAGATTATGAACCCATGCTTCACGAACTACATCCTGCCGACCGCTTTGGATGTACCGGACATCACGTCCTTAGCCGTGGAGACCGTGGAGCATACGGGACCCTTCGGGATGAAGGGAATTGGAGAAGTCGGCTTCAACGCTCCTCTTCCGGCCATAGCAGGAGCCATCGAGGATGCCACGGGAATCCGCCTGACGCAGGCGCCTCTGTCGGCGGACCGGGTGCTGAAATTCCAGGGTGAATCGGACAATGCTGCGGAAAGATAGAAATCGAAGGGGAGCTCGACCTTGAAGATCACATTTGTTTTGAATGGGCAAGAGATGCAAATCGATGCGCCTCCCGACCGGAAAGTCGTGGACTTGCTCCGGGAAGATCTGGGGCTCACCGGCACGAAGGAGGGCTGCGGCGCGGGGGAGTGCGGCGCATGCACGATCCTGGTGGACGGAGAAAGCCGCCTTTCGTGCCTCATGCTGGCCGTGCAATTGGAAGGGCGCCGCATCAAGACCATCGAAGGCCTCAGTGATGCGGAAAACGGAGCGCTGCATCCCGTCCAGGAGGCCTTCATCGAATATGGAGCGGTACAGTGCGGCTTCTGCACTCCCGGAATGGTGCTCTCGGCGGTACACCTGCTCGAAAAGAACCCTCATCCGACACGGGACAAGATCCGCCAAGGGCTGGGCGGGAATCTGTGCCGGTGCACAGGTTACGTAAAGATTGTTGATGCCGTGGAAGCCGCCGCTCGAAAGGTGGAGCGTGATATCCCCAAGCCCGTGAAGGATGGTGCCCTATGAGAAATGTTCTTCTTCCCCGTTCGCTCTCAGAGCTTTGGGATCATTTACGGGCAGGCTCCGGAGCGGCCGTCTATGCCGGCGGAACGGATCTCCTCGTAAAGATGCGCGGCGGTTTGGTGATTCCGTCACTTCTTATCTGTCTCGAGCGTATCGAAGAGCTCAAAGGAGTGAGCGAGGATCTCGGAGCCATCCGCATCGGGGCAGGCACCACTCATGCCGAGCTCCTGGCCCACCCGGTCATACGCGCGCATCTGCCGGTGCTGGCCAGTGCTCTCGGAACGCTCGGATCTCCGCCCATACGAAACATGGGCACAATAGGCGGAAACATCTGCACCGCCTCCCCGGCGGGAGACACCCTTCCTCCGCTCCATGTTCTGAATGCCGAGGTGGAGCTGCTCACGAAGAGTGGCGTAAGGCGAATGTCCGTTAAGGATTTCATCACAGGTCCGGGAAAGACATGTCTTCAGGAGGAAGAGATCCTTTCGGCGGTATGGATCGGGAAGCCCGAAGGACATAACGTGCACCACTTCGAGAAGGTGGGGCAGCGCAATGCCTTGGCCTGTGCGATTGCAAGCTTTGCGGCGCTTCTTCGTATCTCGGCCGAAGGGATTGTTGAAAAGGCGTCTATGGCTTGGGGAAGTGTGGCACCGACCATCCTGACCTGCCCCGAGGCTGAAAAGACACTGGTCGGGGAGAGGATTTCACTTAAACGTCTGCGGGAAGCGGCGGCTATAGTACGCAACACGGTACGCCCCATAAGCGATGTGCGGGCTGATGCCGATTACCGTCGAAATGTTTCGGGAAATCTCCTTCTTAGATTGATGGAGGTGCAGACTCCGGATGATTGTGCCCGGCTAAATCAGCTACCGGCATAAAACGGGACATGCCTGAGGCGGAGCTTGTGTATTCACCGCGGAGGCGCAGAGGACGCAAAGAAAGCGCAGAGAAACTCTAGAGATTTCCAAGAGCTTTTCTCTGCGTTTCCTCTGTGTCCTCTGCGCCTCTGCGGTGAAGAAAGCTCGGCCGCTAAGCGGAACTAGAACGCACACGGGCTTCTCAGGATCGAACGTTCTCAGTGCCCGAATTTTCATCCAGGACGTTCCTTACGCTTTCCGCAAGATCCTTCAACACAACGGGCTTCATGAGGAATCCCCGAATTCCCATGGCCCTGGCCTCTTCAGACGCTATTTTCTCGCTGAACCCCGTGCACAAAATGATGCGCACCTGTGGATCCAGGCGGAGGAGCTCCCGGGCAAGCTCGGCTCCGGTCATGTGGGGCATGGTCATATCCGTTATGACCATGTCGAAGGGCGCCTCCGGAGTCCGGCTTCGAAACACCTCCAGCGCCTCGATACTGCTCGTTCTTGCAACCACCCGGTAGCCGAGATGCTCCAGCATTTGCTTGCCGATTTTACTGAGTGCCGGCTCGTCGTCCACGAAAAGAATGCGCTCTGAGCCGACGGGAAGAGGCTTTATTGGTTCTGCCTCTGGGGCATGAGGCTTTTGGACTACGGGAAGCAGCACACTGAAGGCGGTTCCTTCTCCGGGCCGGCTTTCGACTTCCACGGATCCCCCGTGGCTCTTCACGATTCCGTGTACTACCGAAAGTCCGAGGCCGGTTCCCTCTCCCTGCTTCTTTGTTGTGAAGAAGGGATCGAATATTTTGTCCATAACGGCGGGGTCGATACAATGGCCGGTGTCCCTCACGACGAGCTTTACATACTTTCCGTCCTTCGAGTCGAGGGCGGGTGAAACCTTGTGAGGATGCAAAGCGACGTCCGTAAGACGAACCTCCAGAACGCCTCCCTTTTCTCTCATGGCGTGGGCCGCGTTGGTACAAAGGTTCATCAAGACCTGATGAATCTGAGTGGAATCGGCAAGCACCGTCTCATGACTCGTAATGTTTTGCCGCATTTCTATGGTCGTCGGAAGTGATGCCCTCAAGAGCTTCAGAGCCTCTTTCACGATGATGCCGATTTGGACTGGCTTCCTTTCCTGCTCGCTCTGGCGGCTGAAGGCTAGGATTTGTTTTACGAGGTCTTTTGCCCGGTCCGCCGCATCGAGGACCTGCTGGAGCTTCTCACGCAGGGCTGAATCCCCGCGCGAATAGAGTAGGGCCAGCTCCGTGTAGCCCATGATTGCGCCCAGGATGTTGTTGAAATCGTGCGCGATGCCCCCCGAGAGTGTGCCTATGGCTTCCATCTTTTGGGCCTGGTTAAGCTGGGCCTCCATTCTGCGATGTTCCGTAATGTCTCTTGCAAGCTGCACTACCTTCGAAACTTTTCCCGAATCGTCTTTTACGGGAACGGTGCGCAGGTCCCATACCCTGCCATCCGGGGACGTGATCACTTCCTCTTCGGGTAGGCCGGTTTTGAGGCACTTCACGACGGGGCAGGCTTCATAGAACTTTGGCTTTCCATGCCATGTTTCGCAGCAATCCCGGCCCACCAGTCCGAAGACATCCGTTCCGAGCGCACGGGCGGCCCCCCGGTTGGCCCAGATAGTCGTGAGATTTTCATCCTGAAGGGTGAGCCCGTCCGGAATGGCATCCAAAAGAGCGTTGAATTCCTGGAAAAGACTTCGAAATTTCGCCTCACCCGCCTTGAGCTCTTCCAGCGCCTTGCTGCGCTGGACTTCCAGATCGAGCGACTCCATGGCAAACGAGAGGTCCATGCCGATTTCCTCGAGCAATTGAGCTTCTTCTTCATCGAAAGAGCCGCTCTCGCCTGCGCAAACCCATAAAGCGCCCATCAGCTCGCCACGAGGGCGGATAGGGATGAGCGCAAAGGATGAGCAGCCTTGCTTTCGAGCTTCGTTCAGCCCTGGAATCGACCGGGGATCGTGGTCGACGTCATTGCAGATGATGCACGCATCCTCCTGGAGAGCTCCTTCAGCAGTAAGAGAGCCCTTTTCGGCGCAGGCTTCGGAGATCGGCATTCCTGAAAGGCTCATCCCTTCGATTCCGCTCCAGGCAGCCGGTTTTAGCCTTCCCTCCTCATGGTCGAGAATGCCGATCCATGCCACGGGAAACTTCCCGTAGGTCGTGGCCACGCGGCACACTTCCCACAAGAGGTCTTGCCGGTCGCGAAGCCGGACAATGGCCTGGTTGGTCTGGCTCAGCACGGCATAGAGCCTGTTGAGGCGAGTAATCTTGCGCTCTGCTTCACTTCTTTCCGTAATGTCCCGAATGATGCTCTGAAAGTACCTCTCATCCTCAATCTCAATGAGCCTGGAGCTCACCTCGACGGGAAATTTCGTCCCCTCGCGGCGCACGTGAACGGTCTCGAACCTGAACCCGTTTTGCTCGCTCACCTGCTTCATCTGCTGATCGAGGAGGGCCAGTGTTTCGGGTGCGCGCAGGTCCCGGATATTTCGCGCAAGCATATCCTCGCGACTGTAGCCATAGGCCTGCAAGGCGCGATCGTTGGCCTCGACGATCCGGCCGTCCGGTCCGATGAGGAAGATGATATCGTTGGCATACCGGGAGAGGTAATCGAAGCGTTCGCCGAGAAGCTTCTGCTCGTTTGCCGCTTCCCGCTCCCTGCGATCAAAAAAGGTCTGCCTCCTTTGCCATACCAAAGTCAGCGCAAAGCCCGCCATGAGGATCATGCTGCCAACGATTGCCGCTACCAGCAGTTGCTGAGCCCGCAGCGGCGCATAGATCTCTTCGGTATCCACTTTGGCTACCATGAACCAGGGAGAGCCCGGAACGCGGCGGAGAGCCGCAAGCACGGGAGCTCCACGGTAATCGACTCCCTCGACGACTCCCTCTTCTCCGCGTACAGCCATCGCCGCGGGCAGGCTTTCTCTGCCAAGCGGCTTTCGAAGCGTGAGAGCGGTATCTTTCACATGGCGCAGCTCGTTGAGAAAGAGGACCTCTTCACCTTCCCGCCGCACCAGCAGCGTTTCGGCGCTATCGCTTGGCGCGGGCCATGTCTGGATGGCAGGGTAGATGAATTGCGTGGGATCGATCAGCAAAACGAGGGCTCCGATGCCTGGACTGTTTTCTTGTCCCGGGTGCGGGAGAGGAACGAGCAAGGCAAGATGAATCGGAGAGTCCTTATCGCTGCGATGGAAGTCTATGAGCCGGGCTTCTCCTTTGCCGACGACTTCATCCGGCAAGGATTGGTACTCCTCGTATAGAATCCCGCCGGAAGGTCCGACCCAAAGCCGCGGCGTCTTATCCGCATCGCAGAGAAAGGCCTCCGAGTATTCGTTCATCGCAAGAAACGAGGAAAGCCAGGCAAGCACCTTTTCTCGCAAGCCTTCCTCTGAGGGATTTTTGAAAAACTCCTCGATTTTATCGGCAGCCAGCGTGTTTCGGCTAACGGCCATTGCATCGGCCATGCGCTCCCGGCGCCAGGTATCGACCTGCCTTACCTTGAGGTCGGCAATGGCGGCCAGCTCTTCGGACATATGGGTCTTGAAGCTATGAGCCACGTGCCTGTAGTAGGTAAAACCGGCAATGCCCGTTCCAAGGGCCAGCAGGAGGAAAACGGCGACAGGCACAAACGGGATTCGTCGATAGGATTTTGGGGAAAACATCTTTTCACTCTTATCTATAGGTTGTGTCTCTCGATCTCGTGACGGAATTTGAAGAAGCGTCAGTTTTAATATTACCGGGACCTCCGACCGGGCTGAAGACAAGAAGCTCGAAAGTTGGCGGACTTACGGCAATACGGCACTTGAGCCATCAATCCGAAGAGCTCGATCTTTTTACAAAAACAAAAGCCGCATACCACGAGTGCCATCGTGATAGCGGCCCGACTATTCCTACCTTACCTCAGGAAGCGATGCAAGCCCCCGGACCCGGATCAATCATAGCTTATCTCGGGGACCAAAGCCAAACTCGATTCCGTCTTGATCATGTACCAAATGCAAAAGCCTGATTGACCTGCGTGCTGAACGTCATCAATTCGTTATAGATGATCGTGATGGCGGAAAGCCTTTATATCGATTTTTTCATTGAGAGCCCGTTGGAAGTCCATCACGGTATTCCGCCTCGAGGTCATCGAGCAGAACGGGAAGTTCTTACTGTCTCCCCACTCTCTCGTTGGTGACCCCAATTTATGGGCCTTGAATCCAGGGCTTGAATTAGGGTAAAATGACAAAAACATCGAGAACGGGAGATACCGATGCTTGTACAAACGAAGGTGCAGATCGACAAGGAAAGTTACGATTTTATCAAGAAGGTCCACAAGGAGTTGAATTACAGGAGCCTGAGCGAGTACATACGGGAGGCAATAAACGCCAAGATCAGGGAAGATCGTGGAACAATGCGGGAAAGGAAAAGGGCTGCCGCAATGGAGATGCTCGGCGAAGCCCAACCGGACAATCTGTTTGAATCCATCGAAGGGGATGAATTTGAAGATCGGTGACATCCATTGGGTCAACCTGGAGCAAACCCTTGGGGATGAGATCAGAAAAAAGCGACCGGTCGTGATCCTCAGCGCAGGTCACACCAAGCATCTTCGCCTTGCCATAGTTGTGCCTTTAACCGGCTGGAAGGCGCAGTGGGAGAATCACCCATTTTTTGTGTCGCTGAATCCCACGCCTTTCAACGGACTTGATAAAAAGTCGGTCGTGGATTGTTTTCAAATCAGGGCCGTCAGCCACGAAAGGTTCCTGGAGAAAGTCGGTAGTGTCTCGGGCCTGGAATTAGATCGGATAAAGCGAGCGATTGCTCTGATTCTCGATATCGATCCCGAGCAGTGTCAATAGTGCCAAGATCCCGTCATCCCGTCATTCCGGCCCGTATCTGCGCTTAACCCTCAACAGTGCCCGCAGTCGCTCATCCCCTACACGCACCTCTTCCGGCTGCTCCATTCGCCGTGCAATTCGCCCGTCTTCAGAGAATCCAGCATCTCCGATGCAACACTTTTCGTAGTGCATATGTCAGGCGTAAGCTTTGGAACGACGAGAAACATGCCCAAAGCCGCCAGCATACCTATCACGCCTCCGAAATAGAAAGGCGCCTCGGGACCTTCGATGATGCCCACAATGGCGGGAGTCGCCCCAAGAGTGGTCGTCAGGTAAAGAGACAGGAGCGGATAGACCATCTCGCTGCTGATGTCGGTGAAAAGGCTTACCGGTCACAGAATCAAAACCGTATTCATGTGCTCTCTTCTCCTTTCCTCGCATCTGGCGAGTCGTCATGCCTTCTCATCCGTTTTCTCTACGGGGAGCCATGAATTCCGGACCGATGGGCGTTTTGATGGCTTTTTGCAGGATCTGTTCCACTTTCTCGAGATCCCCCTGATCGATCTGCCAGCCGGAAATGCCTGCGTTGTCCTCAACCTGCTGAACGGTTCTGGCGCCCGCGATGACGCAGGAAACACCGGGCTGCTGAAGTGCCCAGCGCAGGGCGAACTGCGCGGGAGTCTTGTCGTAGCGGGCCGCCAGCTTTTTGAGCTGATTGGCTGCCTTCACGTATTGTTTGAAACGGTCGGGCTTGAATTTCGGATCGGCGCGGCGCAGATCGCCCCTCGGGAAAGTTTCATTCCCTGTGAATTTGCCGGTGAGGAGGCCGCGGCAAAGGCCTCCGTAAACCAGGGTGGCAATTTCTTTCTCTTTGCAAAATGGCAGCAGCTCTTTTTCCGCTCCGCGCTCGAAGAGATTGAAAGGAGGCTGCAAGCTGTGGACCTGCCCTACGCTCATACAGGTTTCGATCTCCTCTCGGCTGAAATTGCTGAGCCCGATGTGACGGATCTTTCCGGCATCGCGCAGTTTGATCATGGCTTCCATGGAAGCTTCGAAAGGGGTTTGGGGGTCAGGCCAGTGGATTTGGTAGAGGTCTATATAATCAAGCCCCAGATGTTTGAGGCTCTCGTCCACCTCCCGCTCGATCGCCTCGGGTCTTGAATTGCGGCGTATGTTCTCTTTCTCATCCCATTCCAGACCGCATTTGGTAGCCACCACTACCTTCTCATGATGTCCCCATTCCTTCAGGGCTTCTCCGATGATCTTCTCGGACTTTCCGAAACCGTAAACGGGGGCCGTGTCAATAAAGTTGACCCCCAGTTCGAAAGCCCTGAGAATTGCCATTATCGAATCCTTGTCGTTTGCCCCTCCCCAAGCCCAGCCTCCCGTAACCCAGGAGCCGAAAACTATGCGGGATACTTCCATGTCCGTCTGACCGAAACGTATCTTTTCCATCATCTCGATACCTCGCTTCCCTTTCCTCGGAAATGTCGGAATTCAACCCTTTGCGCTTTCATGATATGGTTTTTTTCATGAGCTGTCCACTTGAGGTTCTCGTCAAGTATACTCTGAACGGGCACTGGCTGAGCTTTCTTCACCGCAGAGACGCGGAGAGGCAGAGAAAGGCTCTTGGAAATCTCAAAGCTTCTCTGCGTCTCTGCGGTGAACACACAAGCTCCGCGTGAGGCATTTCCCGTCTTATGTCGGCAGGAGGAAATTTTGCGTTGTCAAATCACCTCCGTGGCTTGTATTCTAAAGGGGTTTACCTTAGTTTAAGAAACATAACAGCCAATGCCAAAATCTGGAGTGGAGAGTGAAATTTCAATGTCCGGGATGTCAAACCACCTTCTCCGTGCCTGACGAAAAGATTCCCGAAGGGAAGGGGTTGAGGATACTCTGCCCCAAATGCCGTATACCGGTCGAGCGAATCGAAGAAGGCCAGGAGGCCGCTTCTCCTGCGGAAAAGGGAGAATCTTCCGCGTCCGCCATGTCCTCCGATTTTGAAGAGGCTTCGGATGATGGCTCTATCTTCGAAGTGGTCGAGGAAGGGGTGAAGACAGCCCTTCTTTGCTCCCCTAAAACCTTCATCGAGGAAAAGCTCCGGGACACTTTGCAGGAATTGGACTTTCATGTGAGTGTTGCCGCCACGATGAAGGTTGTCTTTAGTAAGCTCCACCACAACCGATACGATATGATTGTCCTGGATGAAGCCATGGGTGGAGCCACGGCATCGGAAAATCTGGTGCTACATCACATACAACTGCTCCCCATGCACGTGCGCAGGCAGTTTTTCCTTTGTCTGGTGAGTGAGACCATGCCCACTCCTGATCTGTTTCTGGCCTTTTCCCTGGGGGTTGATATGATTCTCAATATTCGCGACCTCGAGAAGGCAAAGTTGATCCTGCTCAGGGCAATGAAAGATCACAGGACCTTTTATAGGGTGTTCAATGAAGAGATCGTTCGAAAAGGTCAATTTTGATCTAGAGAGAAACGCATCATGATATTCAAGCGCCTCCGACAAAAGCAGAATCCCAGGCATTTGCGAATGCGGGTGGAGAGTTGTGTCAATACGATCCTGGATCTGAACGAACGGCTGGGCGAAGGAAAGATCAAACCAGAGATTGTCGAGCAGTTCGAGCGGCTGAAAGAATCTCTGCGATTTGTGACGGATGAAACAGTGGATGAGAAAGATATCCATCGGATCGAGGAGGCGACGAATCAGCTTTTAGCGGAAATTAGAATGACTTACGGAGACAATCAGATCACTTCCCTTTACGAAGGCGAGTCCCATTGATTTCGTCCTTTCCGGCCGTCCCTGTTGTACATTCCTCCCATGGCTGCCTGGTGTGCCGTGAACTGAGGTTTTCGGCTGCCGGCATGAGCGCCGGGATGCACCCGGGACACGGATGGACGCGGACGAAGAGCACGGATGAATGCGGATGAAATTATAAGGAGCATGGATATGGATATTTTTACTTTCTCCAAAAAGGGGGATCAAGGAGAAACGAGTCTGCTCGTAGGGCAGAGGGTTTCCAAGGCAAGCCTTCGTCCGGAAGCTTATGGAACCCTGGATGAAGCCGCATCTGCTTTGGGACTGGCCAAGGTGTTTACACAAAACCAAGGCATCCGGAGCATGATAGGCACCGTCCAGGAAGATCTGCTCGTTCTGGGTGCTGAGCTTTCCTGTGAAGATCCCGCCGAGGCTCGCCATGCAATTGGGTCGGAGCGAACGGCAAGGCTAGAGCAGTGGATTGCGGATCTACAGAAGGAAGTGCCTCTTCCGCGCTGTTTCGTTTACCCCGGAGGCAATCCCACCAGTGCCGCCGTGGATCTTTCCCGCACGATCATCCGGCGGGCCGAGCGACGGGTTGTCGCTTTGAGGGAAGGCGGTCAGGCGGTGAGCCCGCAGGTCCAGGCGTACCTGAATCGCCTTTCGGACTTTCTTTTCACTCTGGCACGTTACGCTGAAAAACGAAGCTAGCAAAATGATTCAGGAAAGACCGTCGATATTCGATCTTTCGTTTCCCATATGGTCTTCCTTATGGAAATAGAGGTGGCGCGAGCTCTTGGCGGGCACTGCACTTTTCCGTTACGCTTTTGTTATTTTGACATTGTCTTCACCTGGCGAAATGGATTATAAGAACAGGCTCGGTATTTATATCGCGCAGCGTGTACTCTTTATCGAACCAGATGGGCTTCCCATCTCTTTTTTTTGGCGATTGTAACGGAAGGAACGGGAACCGGAACCGGATACGAAGCCCCCGATATAGGACTGCCAGTCCGGTCCCGAGGGGGTTTTTTGGTTGATGAGAAGGCTTATATTAGGATTGTGCCCTTCACTCTGTTTCGACTCCGCGGAAATTTCCCGTACTTCGTTGGGAATAGGTGAATGCTGCGGATAAGCGTAGGATCAAAAGAAGCTCTTGCAGATTGGAGAAAGTTTTATGGCTCGTGTGACCATTGAAGACTGCCTGAAAAACGTGGATAGCCGCTTTTCACTGATGCACCTGGCGGTGCGCCGGGTCCTGCAGTTACGCAGTGGAGGGGTTCCGCTGGTGGATGCGCCCAAGAACAAGGAGATCGTTCTGTCCCTGCGGGAAATCGCAGCGGGCAAGGTTACTCCTGAAAATATCCGTGAGATCGAGGACATAAAAGCTTTGCCCGTCGCTGCCTCCCCGGCAAGGGAAGAGATAACCCGTCGGGAGGTGAAAGAAATAGTCGAGGCTGCAACTCAGTATGACGTGGCTCTCGAATATAATGACAAGGACCAGATCATCGAGCAGGACGTGGAGCAGACGGATTGAGGGAGCGAGGAAGGGCCGGGGGTGTTTGTATGGCGAAAAGGGAGATGTTGAATTGTCTTGAAAAGAGGGACTTGCTCAATCAGGCGGTCGTTTCCCTGGAGACTTTATCTTCCTGGGGCCGGCATTACGAGGAAGCGGGTCTGGCGTACGATGCCGTGAACTTCTACGAGAAGGCGGGCGACAGGGATGCACTGGCGCGGCTTCTTGAAAGCGCCGGAAGGGACGGTGACATTGTCCTGTTCAGTCGTATCTGCCGCATTCTGGAGCGTGAAGTGACGCAGGAGGAATGGCTTTCTCTCTCAAAAAGCGCGGAGGCAGCGGGCAAGTATGCCTTTGCCGGGGAGGCCCGTCGTCGTGGAGGCGTGGAGGAATCATCTGAACGGCATGAGAATACTTAGCGGCGATCCCAAATCCCATAGACCTGAATTCCGCGGGCTTGACAAGCTTTTAAAGTATGTTTACGTCCTTGTGGACCCGCCGGTTTGCCGTGTGAATGACAGAGAAGCAGTCCAGGGAGGGATTGGAGCGACATGAATAATAGACGAGATTACTACGAAATTTTGGGCGTCTCTCGCCAGTCGAGTGAAGAAGAGCTAAAGAAGTCATACCGAAAGTTGGCGCTCAAGTTTCATCCGGACCGGAATCCGGGAAACAAGGAAGCGGAAGAAGCTTTCAAAGAGGCTGCTGAAGCCTATGAAGTCCTGAGAGATCCTCAGAAGCGGCGTATCTATGACGCCTATGGCCACGAGGGGCTTCAGAACACCGGGTTCAGCGGTTTTGGCGGCTTTGAAGATATTTTTAGCTCTTTTGGAGACGTTTTTCAGGAATTCTTTTCCTTTGGCTTCGGTGGAGCAAATCGTCCCCGAACCGCGGCACGCCCGGGCGATGACCTCATCTACGATCTGGGGCTCTCCTTTGAAGAAGCCGTTTTTGGCACGGAAAAAGAAATTCAGATCGACACTTTCACGGCTTGTTCGAGTTGTGAAGGGAGCGGAGCTGAGCCCGGGTCACGGGAAAGCGTCTGCCCCATGTGCCAGGGAAAAGGGCAGGTTGTGCAGGCTCAGGGGTTTTTCCGTATCAGCACCACCTGCGTCCGATGCCAGGGGACGGGGCGCGTGCTGGTTTCTCCGTGTAACGCCTGTGAGGGGCAGGGCCGCCTGAGGGAAAAGCGAACGGTCCAGGTGAGAATTCCACCCGGAGTGGACTCGGGAACCCGCTTGCGCTTGCGCGGAGAAGGCGAATCCGGCTATCGGCAAGGACAGACCGGGGATCTTTACGTGCGGCTCGATGTGAAGCCTCATGACTTTTTCGAGCGAGACGGGGACAATCTCTACGGGAGGATTTCCGTCTCTTTTGTGCAGGCTATTATAGGAGACCGTATCGAGGTGCCGATGCTGGAAGGCAGCAAAACGCTCCACATCGAGCCCGGAACGCAGCCGGGCACGGTCATCCGCTTTCCGGGAGAAGGTGTTTCACGGTTGCGGGGCTATGGCCGCGGAGACCTCTTCATCGAAGTGGAAGTAAAAATTCCCACCCGCGTCACCCCTCGCCAGGAAGAGCTGCTCCGCGAGTTCACGTCGCAGGAAAAAGAAAAGGATGAACAGAAGGTCAAAAAATGGCCCTGGCGCCGGCGAAAAGATCGTGAACGAGACGCCATGGCGGACGGGTCGCGTGAAGCACGCACCTGAAGCGATACTTTCAGTAGAATGAGGAGGAGGTGAATCGTGCGGCCAGGAAAAGTCACAGGGCAATATGAAGATTTCCGTGCTTCAGCTCTCTATTGCCCTCGCTGCAAGCGAGCCATGCCGGTGCGCAGTCGCCTTTTGTTGGTTCTGTCTGATGGAGAGCTGCATGAATATCTGTGCCAGGCATGTGCCACGTCCGTGGGCACCAAAACCGTTCGAGAGAACCGGCCGATACATCTTTACCTGCCTTGATTTCAATGGAAATTTTCATTTCTTATCCTAAAGGCGCCAAGATTTGACGGGGGTAGAGCCTTGGCGTCTTTATGGTGAGAAGTGAGGTTCCCTTGGCTCACCGGGAAAAATAGCAGGCTTTTATTTGTAGAGATTCATGATTCGTGAGAATCCGCAATGCAAAGGGAGTGAATGATCTATGATTGAAGCGGAAGGACTGACTAAATTCTATGGCCCTCTACCGGCCATACGCGATGTGACCTTCCAGGTGGAAAAGGGTGAAGTGGTCGGATTCCTCGGGCCAAACGGCGCGGGAAAATCCACCACTATCCGCATCCTGACGTGCTATATGCCGCCCACGGCCGGCGTGGCTCGAATCGACGGCATGGATTGCTTCGAACGGTCTCTGGAAGTTCGCCGCAAGGTTGGCTATCTCCCCGAAAACGTGCCTCTTTATGTAGATTTACCCGTCAACCGGTTCTTACGCTTTGCGGCTGGAGCCAAGGAAGTCGAGGCGAAGAAAATAAAGAGAGAGATCGGGAGAGTGGTCTCCACCTGTGGTCTCGACAAAGTCGCAAACCGGATTATCGGGCATCTTTCCAAAGGTTATAAACAACGTGTGGGATTGGCCCAGGCACTCCTCAACAATCCCTCCGTTCTCGTTCTGGATGAGCCGACCATCGGCCTCGACCCGACCCACATCATCGAGATCCGGCGACTCATTCAAGTGCTGCGCGAAGAGCACACCATCCTGCTGAGCAGCCACATTCTCCCCGAAGTGGCCCAGATATGCCAACGAGTGCTCATCATCAATCAAGGCCGGATCGTGGCTACGGATACCCCCGCCAATCTGACCAGCCAACTGCAGAAGTCAGCGCAGATTGTGCTGGGAGTGAAGGGGGATACACCGAAGTTGGCTTCGGCCCTGGAGCTTTTGACCGGTGTTCATAAAGTAACCGTCAGTGACGGGGACGGCAGTGGCCGCCTTTTGGTGGAAACCGACCGCTCTCGGGATTTGAGGGCCGAAATAGCCCGTCTTGTCATCGATCAGGGACTGGATCTGCTGGAGCTCAAGCTTATGGACCTGAGTCTCGAGGATATTTTCATGCAATTGGTAACCGAAGAGCCGTCTCAGGAGCCGTCCTGGGAGGAGGGGTCGGAAGTATCTCAGGAGGAAGCTCGATCATGAAAGGCTTTGGGTCGGTTTATCGCAAAGAGCTTTACAGTCTGTTTGCCTCACCCATTTTCTATGTGGTGGCTTTTACGTTTCTGTTCATCGCGGGATATTTCTTCTACAGCTCCATGGCCTATTTCAACCTGATAAGCGTTCAGGCAAGCCAGAATCCCTTCGCGGCCAAGCAGTTGAACCTGACTGATATGGTCCTGCGTCCCTTCTTTCTCGACATAAGCATTGTGCTTCTTCTGCTTTCGCCTCTTCTCACCATGCGCCTTTATGCCGAGGAGCGAAAAGCGGGAACACTGGAGCTTCTGTTCACGTACCCCGTTGCGGACAGCGCGACGGTTCTGGCCAAATTCGCGGCGGTAGTGACCGCCCTGGCGGTTATCATTGCCGGGACGCTTCCCGGCATGTTCATGCTGGATTACGTAGGTCAACCCAACTGGAAGACAATCCTCTGCGGGTATCTCGGGATACTGCTCCTGGGCAGCTCATTTCTATCCCTCGGGACCTTCACCTCATCTCTCACTCAGAACCAAATCGTGGCCGCGGTCCTTTCCTTCGGGTCCCTGTTGATGTTCTGGGTCATCGGCTGGGCGAAGTCCTTTACCGATCCCGGAACGGGGAGCTTCATGGAATACCTCTCCATCACCAAGCATTTCGACACTTTTTCCAAAGGGGTTTTGGACTCGCGCGATCTACTCTACTATGTGATTTTCATCGCCTTTTTCCTCTTTCTGACCTTGAGGCAGATGGAATCCTATCGCTGGAGAGGCTAAGCCTTCCGGATTGAAGAATATGGAGGTTTGAAACTACCATGCCGGATAAGAAACAACGTAGTCGTATCTGGGCCTACGGCTCCACTACGGTGATCACATCTCTCTTTTTTCTGGGCATACTGGTCTTTGGAGCCCTGATCGCCGAGCGCCATCCCTGGCGTTTGGATTTGACGGAGTCGGGAAAATACACTCTTTCGGAGCAAACTCGAAACATCCTGAAGACGGTGGATAAGCCCATCGTCATCAAGGCCTTCTATGCCACGGCCGCCCCCGAGCAGACCGAAGCGAAGGAGCTGCTGGAAAGCTACACCTATATCAATAAGCAGCTCAGCTATCAGTTCATCGATCCGGACCGGGAGCCCGAAGCAGCTCGCCAGTACGAAGTCCGCACTTACGGCACCCTTGTGCTCGAAGGCTACGACAAGAAACAGACGATTCAAAACGCCGAGGAAGAAAGCCTTACGAACGCGATCCTGAAACTGGTCAGCAAGGAGGAAAAGAAAGTCTACTTCCTGGCGGGCCACGGCGAGCACCCCTCGAGCGGGATGAACAAAGATTCCTATTCCAGTGCCGATTCCGCTCTGAAAAAGGAAAACTACCAGGTCGCCGACCTGAATCTTCTCCAGCAGGCCCGGGTTCCGGACGACGCGGCCGTTGTCCTCGTTGCCGGCCCGCAGAAGCCACTCATGAGCCAGGAGATCGCGAGCCTTCGCTCCTACGTGGAAAAGGGCGGGAAGCTCATGGTGCTCGTCGATCCCTACCATGACGGCGGTCTGAGGGATTTCCTGAAGATCTACGGCGTGGAGCTCCACGACGATATCATCATCGACAAATTGAGCCGTGTTTTCGGAGGCAGCTATCTCACACCCGTGGTGATGGAATATGGTCCTCACAAGATCACCGAGAATTTCAACGTTGCCACGTTCTTTCCTGAAGCGCGCTCGGTTCAGCCCATGAAAGAGGCCCCCCAAGGCGTTCAGGTTCAGCCTCTTGCCTCCACGTCTCCCAATGCCTGGGCGGAGACGGACCTCGAGATGATAAAGCAGGGACAGGCAAGCTTCGATGAAGACAAAGATACGCCGGGTCCCGTGCCTCTTGTAGTTCTCGCAACGATCGACACGCTGAAGCCGGTGGGAGACAAGGCCCTGGAGAGCGCCAAGAAAGATACTTCGGAAGAAACAGGGAAGGACCAGAAGACAAGAAAAGCCTATCTTGTAGTTTCGGGAAATTCTCAATTTGCGGACAACGCCTCCTTCGGCCTTTCGGGGAACGGAGATTTCTTTCTGAATATGGTCAATTTCCTTGCGGAAGAAGAGCAGCTCATCACCATAGAATCCCATGAAAAAGGCGGCCGGCCGATTCTTATGACTCAGAATCAGTCCCGCCTGGTCTTTGGGACGGTGATGATCTTCGTGCCCCTCCTGGTGATTTTTTCCGGTCTCGTCGTCTATCGTGTTCGGAGGTCTCAGCGATGAAATGGCGTCAATCGCTCATATACCTGCTAATCCTGTTATCGGTCGGGGGATACTTCTACTACTTCGAAGTCGTGAAAAAGGAAGAGAAGCAAACGGCTGAAAAGGAAGCCAGAAAGGTCTTTCGAGCTCAGGCGGATTCCATAAAGGCACTCGAGATTATCTCGAAAGACAAGAAAGCGGTGAAGCTGAAAAACGAAGCCCAGTGGAAAATTCTGGAGCCCGTTCAGGCGGACACGGACAAGGGGGCGCTGGAAGGCTTTCTGCATGCTCTGTCCAACCTCGAGCTCGAGAAGGAAATCGCCGCTGCTCCTCAAGACCTCAAACCCTATGGCCTGCAGGAGCCGGTCCTGAAGATCCGCTTTGAGACCGGAGGCCAATGGCAGGAGCTTATCCTCGGGGACAAGAATCCGATAGGGGGGGGATACTATGCCAGAACGGCCGACAAGCCGAACGTTATCCTGATTGCCGGAGGGAACTGGGCGACTTTGAACAAGGGATTGGATGAGCTGCGCAAAAAGGAGCTTTTCTCCTTCCAGCCCAACGAAGTGGCTGAAATCCAGATGACATGGCAGGATGGAAGCGACGTCCATCTCGAGCGGACAGAAGGCGGGATCGGCTGGAAGGCTCCCGAGCAGCCTGACATCAAGATCAAGACCGGCAAGGTGGATAACGTGCTGGAGCAGATTCAGTGGCTTCGGGCGCAGAGCTTCATCGAAAACGCCCCCGCCAGTCTCGAGGCTCAGGGTTTGCAGCCTCCTGAAGTCACCGTGAAGCTGCGTCTCAAGGAGAATCGAAATGTAGGACTCCTTTTGGGAAAGAAAGATGAGGAAAAACACCAGGTGACCGCCGTCAGTACGGAGCTTCCAGGAGTGGTCGAAATAGAGGCCGGCGTTCTGGAAGAGATTCCCAGGAACGTATCCGCCCTGGAAGACCGATCCATCTTCGGCGTCAAGTCGGAAGAGGTAAAGGAAGTGAAATGGCGCCTGGGTGAAACCCAAGGGAATGCCGTCCGGACGGATGAGAAGACCTGGGCACTGAGGCACGACGGCAGTGACCCAAAGCCCATGAAAGACTCGTGGCATGTGAAGTCTCTGCTGTGGGATCTCGGTGATGCCGAATACACGACGAAGCTGAGCCCCGTGCCGGCCGTCCCCGAACAGCCCCACGGCCGCCTGGAGTGCCTGAACGGTGAGAAGAGCCTTGTTACACTGAGCTGGGGGAAGCCTTCCGAAGGAGACGACAGCGTCGCGACCGTCTGGATAGACCGTGGCGGAGAGCCCGAGGCGGTCCGGGTGAAGGCCGAGACCATCGACAGGCTGGAGCAGGACCTCAATCGGATTCTTCAGCCCGGCCAGGAAAAGGGCGGGGCGTCCTAAGGGAGCTGGCCCATGCCTAAGGCGGAGCTTGTGTGTTCACCGCAGAGGCGCAGAGGACGCAAAGAAAACGCAGAGAAGATTTAGAGATTTCCAAGAGCTTTTCTCTGCGCTTCCTCTGTGTCCTCTGCGCCTCTGCGGTGAAGAAAGCTCAGCCGCTATCCGCTCAGAGTATATTGAATCGATAGGTTGTCTGTCCCGGCTTATGTTGGTGGCCTGGGGGGGGGTAGCTCAGGACCGGTTACTCCCCATGAACCGGATTTTTTCGATATCAAAAAAACGAATTATAAGGTAGACTTCCAATAAGTCTCTATGGTTCGTCGAGGAGTGAGGAATGGAATCGGCATGGCTCTAACAAGAAAGAGGAGGAAAGTATGAAACGCAAGGCAACTTACCGTCTGATGGTCACGCGTCGGGAAATGCTCTACGTTCATGATGAGTTCGATCATTCATTGAGCCTCGTGGAGATGGAGGGTGAGCCACTGGAGTATCAGGTTGGCGTTGCGGGTGAGTTCGTTTCTCGTCGAAGTGTGACCTTTCATGACCGCGTTCGTGGAAAGGGACCCATGAAAGGCTATGCCACAACCAACTTCCGTGAAGGATCCATTTGCAGTATCTTTGAGGGCGAGCGGGTCGGCAGTGAAACAAAGGGGACCTGGAAGATTTACAAGGGAATGGGGAAGCTGGCCAATATCAAGGGCCAGGGGCTTTTTACCGTCAGGGCGGGAGAGAAGGATCGGGAATACATCCTGGAAATGGATGGAGACTACGAGCTCTAAAGGCCTCGTAACCCGGCGGCGGTATTGAAAGTCTGAGCTTCTCTTCCTGAAAACCTTGCATTGCACATAGTTAGGGCGCGAAAATCCATTACTATCGGGATTTCTCGCGCCTTTTGTGTTTGTGGTGGAATTTGATCATCTTCTTTATTGGTGCAACAGACCCCTTGAACGGTAGGGCGGGGTTGCGCCCCCGCCACGCTCGCGGCTCACCAAGCTTGGCGAGTTGCGAGCGTGGCGGGGACGCA
>Ga0074199_1001041_pt1 | contig 29428 bp, 31 predicted proteins | sample EPASupsiteSAE347_FD_64528 | JGI IMG/M metagenome (GOLD analysis project Ga0074199, IMG submission 64528) | Bioremediated contaminated groundwater from EPA Superfund site, New Mexico - Sample SAE3-47 | ecosystem: Environmental > Aquatic > Deep subsurface > Groundwater > Contaminated ... | reverse complement strand
ACGCAGCGATGTAGAAGCAATGGCAGACGGAGAGATAGCTGTCAGTTTCATCAACGGCGCGGTTCGAACATCCGAGCAGGAGGAAATGGTCAAACTCCTGCGACGCAAGTCCGCTTTGGTGGTGGCCTTTGGAGCCTGCGCCTGTCTGGGGGGAATTCCGGGTCTCGCCAACTTCTGGGGCAGGGAATCAATATTGAACAGGGCTTACCTGGAAGCGCCTTCGGTTGTCAACCCCGAGGGGATTCTTCCCGGGACCAGAACCTTGGCGCCTGAGGGAAAACTCACGTTACCCGAATTTTTCAATGAAGTCCTGACTCTGGATCAGGTGGTTGCGGTGGACTATTTTCTCCCGGGGTGCGCTCCGCCTGCTGATTTGATTTTAAAGACGTTGAAAGCGATTCTGGAAGGGACCCTGCCGAAAAAGGGTTCGGTGCTCGCACCGGACAAGCAGCTGTGCGACACCTGCCCGCGCCGGGATTCAAAACCAGAAAAGATATCGGTTAAGGAATTCAAGCGGGTTCACGAACTTAAGACTGTTACTGAAAAATGTTTTCTTGTGGATGGAATTATTTGCATGGGCGCGGCAACCCGTTCGGGCTGCGGGGAACGATGCATCAATGCCAACATGCCGTGCCGCGGCTGTTTCGGTCCCACGGCCACGGTGCTGGACCAGGGCGCCAAGTTTTTGTCGGCTCTTGCCTCAATCATGGACGCAAAAGATGAGGATGAAGCCAGACGCATTGCCGATACCATTCCTGATCCGGCGGGAATATTTTACATGTATGGTATGCCTGCATCGCTTATTCACCGCTGCCGGGAGGAGGGTTCTTATGACAAAAAATAAAATCACTATTGAGCCCATTACCAGACTGGAAGGACACGGCAGAATTGAAATCTTCCTTGATGAGGAAGGAGATGTCAGCCGGGCGTTTTTCCAGGTGCCTGAATTCAGGGGATTCGAAAAGTTCGCAGAGGGAAGACCGGCTGAGGAGATGCCTGTAATTACATCGAAAATTTGCGGTGTTTGCCCTACTGCTCATCACATGGCTTCAGGCAAAGCGGTTGACGGCATTTTCCATGTCGAGCCGCCTCCTCCCGCGAAAAAGATTCGGGAACTGATGTATTCGGCATTCCTGGTCGAGGACCACGCGCTCCATTTCTTCTTCCTGGGAGGGCCTGATTTTATCGTGGGTTCCGACGCACCGGCCGCTGAACGCAATATCCTCGGCGTAATCAAAAAAGTCGGGATGGAAATCGGAAAGGAAGTAATAAATATCAGGAAACAGTGCCGCCACATCATTTCAACGCTGGGCGGGAAAGTGATACATCCGGTCAGCAATCTGCCCGGAGGAGTATCTCGCGGTGTAAGCAGGGAAGAGCAGAAAGAGTTCATCGAAACGGGAAAAGCATCTGTCAGGTTTGCGGAATTTTCTTTAAAAATTTTTGATGACATCGTCCTTAAAAACGGGAAACACCTCGATTTGGTATCCGGGGACACATACAGGCATGAAACATATTACATGGGAATGGTAGACGAAAAAAACAGAGTCAATTTCTATGACGGCAATATCCGCGTTATAGACCCAAACGGGAAAGAAACAGCCCGGTTTGCCCCCGTCGATTACCTCGGACATATTGCGGAACATGTTGAACCCTGGAGCTATATGAAATTCGCCTACCTCAAGAATGTTGGTTGGCATGGATTTAAAGACGGTCCGCAAAGCGGCGTCTATCGGGTGGGACCTCTTGCCCGGCTGAACGTTGCCGAAGGGATGGCCACTCCAAAGGCTGAATCCGAATACGAACGGATGTTTGAAATGCTTGGCGGGAAACCGGTGCATAATACACTGGCATACCACTGGGCCAGGCTGATAGAACTTCAATATGCGGCGGAAAGGTTATTGGAATTGGCCCGCGACGATGAAATACTCGATCCAAATATCAGGTCCATGCCCACTGCAACGCCTTCAGAGGGAGTTGGCGTTGTTGAAGCGCCCAGGGGCACCTTGATTCATCACTATCTGGCGGATGAGAAAGGGCTTATTAAAAAAGTCAACCTTATCGTTGCCACTACTAATAACGCAGCCGCAATATGCATGTCCGTTGAAAGCGCGGCAAAGAAGCTGATCAATAAGGGAAAAGTCTCGGATGGCATCCTGAACATGGTAGAAATGGCTTTCAGGGCTTATGACCCCTGTCTGGCCTGCGCCACCCATTCGGTTCCCGGCCGGATGCCGTTAATGATAAGAATATGTAATCATATGAACGAAACAGTCCAGGTGATAAAAAGGGATTAATATGAAAACACTGATTCTGGGTCTTGGAAACCCCATACGCGGGGATGACGCCATAGGATGGGTGGCAGCTGAAAAAGTTTACGAAAGAGTAAAGGCGCCAGGGCTGTTCCTCGATCTCGCCAGTGTCGGGGGGCTGTACCTTCTTGATCTTCTCGTGGGATACGACCGCGCATTAATCGTGGACGCGGCGGAGACAGGCGAACATAAAACAGGCACCCTTTTCCGAGTTGAAATAAGAAAAGGGGATACGAAATCCTCTTATTGCACGATGCACCAGATTGATATTTTTCAGGCTCTGGACCTGGGAATGAAACTGAAACTTGATATGCCTGAAATAATAAATTTTTACGGGATAGAGGTCGAAAACTGCCAATGCTATTCGGAAGAACTCAGCTTAAGCGTTAAAACCGCCATTCCTCATATTGTAAATCAAATCTGCGCTGAAGAGTTTGGATAAGGAAGGTATTTATGGGAGAAAAAAACTGTCTTTCGAAGGTGGCAATGCATATTACGCAGGGTTGCCTTGTGGTACCCATCCATGGGGAACTCTACGATGAAGTGGTTCTGCAAATTCAAAATGATGTATTGAAAAAGATTACTGAGACCGGTATAAAGGGCGTGATTATCGATCTCTCCGGAGTGGATGTAATAGACTCTTTCATCGGCCAGGCAATATCAGACACAGCCAGAATGGCATCCATGTTGGGGGCCACAACCCTTCTTACCGGCTTCAAGCCCGAGGTTGTGGTATCACTTATTGATTTGGGAATTGAGCTTAAAGATGTTCAGACTGCCATCACCCTGGAAGAGGGTTTCCGCCAATTACAGTCCATCGTAGCGCCGGATGAGATGGAGGAAATGGCAGAGGAAACAGCAGACTCTGATAATGAAACCTTTGAGGACGAAGAAGAGCCGGACGAAGATTCGGAAGTAGAGCAGGAAGAAGAACTCCAAGATGAAAGATAATTTCGTACAAATTAACATCACCCATGAGGTTGATATTGCCATCGCAACCTCTGAGGCCAGGGTATTGGCTGCGGAAGGCGGCTTTCAACAGACTGAACAATATATGATTGCAACAGCAGTCTCCGAGTTGGCAAGAAATATATTCCGTTATGCAAAAAAAGGTGAACTCACCATAAAAATCCTTGATGAGAAAACAAAAAAAGGAATAGAGATTGTTGCCCGGGATGATGGCCCGGGAATTGAAAATATAGGGTGGGCAATGACAGACCATTTCAGCACATCGGATAGCTTGGGTTTAGGGCTTCCCGGTGTAAAAAGGCTGATGGATGAATTTGAAATAGAGAGTGATTGCAAAAGCGGAACAAAAATTACTGCAAGAAAATGGGGTTAGAAATAAATGTCTCAATTGGATTATTTTTTAGCTAAAAGATCGTTTTTTCATCACAAGGATACTGAATGTGGTGATACAGGTGTTATAAAGGAATTTGATGACAAGTTATTCATAGGCATTGTGGATGTACTGGGACATGGCAACGAGGCTCATAAACTTGCAGTTATCTGCCAGGATTTTTTAGAGAAAAATTACAGGCAGAACCTGACAGAAACAATGAACGCTCTCCATGAGTATATAAAAGATTCCAGGGGCGCGGTAGTGGGCTTATGCCTTTTAGATATAAATTCAGGTATACTGAAATACGTGGGAGTGGGTGATATAACCGCAAGAAAATTCGGCGCCAATCAGGTAAAGCTCATCTCCCAGGATGGAATAGTCGGATATATAATGAAAACCCTCAAAGAAGGGTCAATGAGATTGGAAGACGGAGATGTCTTGGTTTTATATACAGACGGAGTGAAAGAACATTTTGAATTAGAGGAATATCCGCAGCTTTTCAGTGATGACGCCAAGACTATAGCTGCGCATATCATACAGCAATTTGGGAAGGAAGAAGATGACGCCACTTGCATAGCAGTGAGGTGGAAAAAATGATTGTCCTTGGCAGAATTTTAATAAAAGATGCGAGTTCCATAGTTGAGTCAAGAAACAAAATCCGCCTCCTGGCGGAAGATCTCAAATTTAATTCCATAGCCGCCACCAGGCTGGCAACCATAACATCGGAACTCAGCCGCATTATCTATCAAAAAAACGAGGAATCAAGCATAGTCGTAGGGTTTGGCAAAGAAGAAGACGCTTTCGGGCTGATACTTATATTTCAAAGCAAAAAAGAAGATTTGAATACGGGAAAGGCTGAAGTTTTCTTTGATAAATTAAGGATAAATTACACAAAAGAAGGATTTAAGGAAGTCGAAGCCTTCAAATACATACCGGATCCGGAATTCAAGCCAACTGATGAATTCATTCATTTGGAGAAGGAAAGACTCGTTCGTCTTTCAAGCGCTGAGCTTATAAATGAGGTTAAAAGAAAGAACGAAGAGTTGTTAAAGTTATTGGATGAAGTCAAGGAACGCGCGAAAAAAGAAAAGGAACTCCTGGCAACTACAGCGGCGGCAGAGGCGGAGAAGATAAAGGCAACAGAATCAAGCAGGATAAAATCGGAATTTCTTGCCAATATGTCTCATGAGTTGCGTACACCCTTGAATTCAATTATAGGCTTTTCTGAGATTCTAATGGATAAGACCTTTGGCGACATGAACGATAAACAGACCAAGTATGCCGGAAACATCCACCAAAGCGGCAAGCATCTTCTAACCCTGATCAATGACATCCTTGATCTCTCAAAGGTAGAGGCCGGAAAGATAGAACTCCATTTTGAGGAATTTTCCATGAAAGAAGTGCTCACTGAATGCCAGACTCTGGTCAAGTCTCTGGCCTCAAAGAAGAATCTCTCTCTTAACGTCAAAATTGAGGGCATTACCACAATAAACGCAGACCCGACAAGATTCAAACAGATTATGTATAATCTCCTTTCCAATGCCATCAAATTCACCCCTGAAAGAGGGAAGGTGGATGTAGAGGCAACGCCGGTAGATATGGCGGTGCAAATTACCGTAAAAGACACGGGTATTGGAATAGCCAGAGAAGACTTTTCAAAAGCCTTTGAAGAATTCGGTCAGATAGACAGCTCTTACAGCAAGCAATATGCCGGTACTGGCCTTGGCCTGCCCTTGACCAAAAAACTGGTAGAACTGCATGGGGGAAACATCTGGCTGGAAAGTGAATTGGGAAAGGGAAGCACCTTCACCTTCACCATCCCCCATCATCCGAAAGAAGCACCCGTGGAAGCTGAGAAAACTGAAATTTTGGAGGTGAACTGATGCCGGAAGAGAAGATATTGGTCGTAGAGGACACACCCTTGAACATGGAGCTATTCAGGGATCTGCTCGAGGTGGCGGGTTACCTTATTGATGAAGCTACAGATGCCCAACAGGCGATAGAACGGGCCAGACAGGAAAAATTCAACCTTATCCTTATGGATATTCAGCTTCCGGGAATGGACGGACTTGCGGCAACAAAGATAATAAAAGAAGAGTCTGTAAACAAAGACACTCCTATTGTGGCTCTAACTGCCTATGCAATGAAAGGAGATCAAGAGAAGATAGGGGCCGCGGGTTGCAACGGATATATCACCAAGCCAATCAATGCCAAAGAATTTGCCCGGACAGTAGCCGGATTTTTGAGTCATTAAGAAATAATTATAGAGGGTGTGAAATAATGTCAATCGGGGAAAAGGCGGCATTTGACTCCCAGCCCGGAAAACGCAAGCCTCTTCAGATACTCCTTGTTGACGATAACGAGATGAACCAGGAGTTGGCTCTGGCCATTCTGGAGCAGTTGGGCTATCATGCCGACGTAGCCGGAAACGGATATGAAGCCGTGCAAGCCGTAAAGCGCCGGCCCTGCGATGTAGTGCTGATGGATGTGGAAATGCCTGAAATGGACGGCATTGAAGCCACCCGCGTTATCCGCCGGGAACTTGGAACAGCATCGCAGCCGAGAATCATCGCCATGACGGCGGCCGACATGCAGGACGACCGGGAAAGATGCCTGAAGGCCGGTATGAACGACTATGTAAGTAAACCGATAATCGTTCAACAGCTTATAGATGCCCTGTCCCGGTGTCAGCCCCTTTCCCAGACGGGCTCATCGCGCCCGCCAGGCCAAACGGAGGAACTGCAGGCTCCCGTTAAAGTCGTAAACGCCGGCACCACCGAGGTTATTGATCTTGCCGCATTTGACCGGCTGAGAGCCACCCTGGGAAAACAGGCGAAAGAAATGCTCCCGGGTTTAATTGACGGCTTCGTCGCGGAAGCTCCCCGGATGATCGAGCGCGCACGCCGGGCCCTGGAAAATATAAATGAGTCCGAACTTCGGAGGGAGGCCCATACACTCAAGTCCAATGCCGCCTGTTTCGGGTTGACGGCGCTGGCTGAGGCGGCCCGGGATCTTGAAACCACGGCTAAAAACAAGCCATTGGACGGGGCTTTAAACTTGATCGAGCGGATTGAGGCCGAATTCACTCAAGCTGAAAAAGCGCTTCAAGAAGTGCGAAAGGGGATGTTAATCATAAAATGAAAGCAAAAATGCTTGTTGTCGATGACGATATGCTCAACCGCGTGCTCCTCTCGACCAACCTGCAGGAGGCGGGGTATCTGGTTTCGACCGCCGAGAACGGAGAACAGGCTCTGGAGATGCTTCGGGATTTGAAATTTGACGCGGTTCTTCTCGATCTGATGATGCCCGTGATGAACGGTTATGAGGTCCTCGAACGCCTTAAGAGTGATGATAAATTACGAAAAATTCCCGTCATCGTCATTTCGGCCGAAGAAGACATGGACAGCGTGGTGCGCTGCATCGAGATGGGGGCTATGGACCACCTGACCAAGCCGTTCAATCCCGTTTTGCTGCATGCCAGGATCCATGCATCGTTGGCCGCCAAGCGCCTGCTCGACCAGGAAGAAATCCATAGAAAAGAGGTCGAGGAATACAACATTCATCTGGAGGAAACCGTTGCACAGAAGGTCAGGGAACTGAAAAAATCCATGGATGAGCAGCTGCTGCTCCAAAAGGGATTGTACGAAAAGGAAAAAGAGCGGATGGCTTACGAGAAAGCCAGCCAGATGAAATCAGAGTTCATTGCCTATGTTTCCCACGAACTGCGCAGTCCGCTCACGGTAATCAAGGGCGCCGCCGCCACGATGTTGTATGATACCGAAGGCTCCCTGGGCCGGGAGGTGCTGGCGGAGTTTTATGATTCCATAGAATCGGAAGCGGATCGTCTTTTAGTCATGATTAACGAGTTCCTGGACAGTTCACGTCTGGAGGCGGGTTGTCCCCTTCAGATAAATCGCAGGGAAACGGATATCGAGACAATTTTAAAATCGATCTCCCGGATGATGAAGAATTACAAGTACTTTACCGAGGCCCATCATTTTGAATTTGAGTTAACCGGGCCGCTGCCCAGGTTGAATGTGGATCAAGACAAGATTACCCAGGTAATCACCAACCTGGTAACCAATTCCATAAAATACTCCCCAGAAGGCGGTGCCATAAAACTCGGAGCCGCCGTCAAGGACGGCAACATGCTGATAACGGTTTCAGACGAGGGACTGGGCATGGATCGGGAACAGCTCTCCAGACTTTTCGCCCGTTACGAGAGGCTGGAGCGCGAGGAGATTAAACAAATTTCCGGAACGGGTCTTGGATTGTATCTGGCCAAAACCATGGTTGACCTGCACGGCGGGCGTATTTGGGCCGAGAGCATAAAAGGCAAGGGAAGCTCCTTTTTCCTGGAACTTCCGCTTTGAAAGTAATACCACGGAAGGGATAAAATTACAGATGTCCCGACAGGTTCGGACGAATCTGCCGGGACATCTTCTTAAGGACTTACAGGCATCCCGCCTGTAAAAAATCAGACGACGGCTTCGGCCGGTTCTTCTTCAGGCAGGGCCCCCGGCACCCGCTCGAGGTAGAACCTGGGCACGAAACGACCCCAGCCTTCCTCACCGACAAACTGCCCGTCCCTGGCCAGAATCTTCCCCCTGGAAAGGGTGTACTTGGGCCATCCCGAAACCTCCAGCCCCTCATAGGGAGAAAAGTCCAGGTTCATGTGAAGATTGGAGTGAGACAGAGTTCTTTTAGCCGCCGGATCAAATACGACGATGTCGGCGTCGGCCCCTATAGCCAGGCTCCCCTTCTGCGGATAAAGCCCGAAGAGCCTGGCCGGTGTGGCCGAGGTTACTTCAACGAGCTGGTTCATGGTGAGCCTTCCCTTCGCAACTCCCTCGGAATAGACGAGGGGCAGCAGGGTTTCAATTCCCGGAAGCCCATTGGGAATTTTTGTGAAGTCATCCTTGCCCATCTGCCGCTGCTGGCGCGTCAGTGGGCAGTGGTCGGTGGCGACTGCCGAGATGGTGCCGGCCTGAAGGCCTCTCCAGAGGCCCTCGCAGTCCTCTTTCTTCCGAAGCGGCGGCCCGGTGGGATAGTTGATCCCCTCCTCGCCTTCATACTTCTCGTCGGTAAGAAGCAGGTACTGCGGGCAGGTCTCTGCAAAGACCGAAAGCCCCCTGGCCCTTGCATCGGAGACGAGTTGAACACCCTCCTTGGTGGACATGTGGAAGACATACAGGCGGCTCCTGGTTATTTCAGTCCAGTAGATGGCCCGGCTGATGGCCTCGGCTTCCACGTAATTGGGGCGGGACAGGCCGTGCCATCGGGCCTCCGTCTTGCCCTCATGGAGAAATTTGGCCACGTTATAATCTATTACGAAGGGGTTTTCGGCATGGACCCCGACGAGCCCCCCGCAGTCCCGGGCCTTCTCCAGAACTGCGAAGAGCGAGCCGTCATCGGCCATCCAACCCTCTTTAGCATAGATCATGAAGACCTTGAACGAAGGAATTCCGTATTGAATGACCTGGGGAATCTCCGCCAGGGTGGCCTCGCTGAAATCCGTGATTGCGGCATGAAGCGAGTAGTCGATGCAGACCTTTCCATCCGCCTCTTTCCGGCGGTTCTCCACGGCCTCCATGAGAGCCCTCGACTTCGCCTGGATGGCGAAGTCGATGAAGGAGGTAACGCCTCCACAGGCCGCCGCCTTGCTGCCGGTGACGAAATCATCGGCGGAGACCGTCCGCATAAAGGGAAGCTGGAAATGCGTGTGGACATCAATGGCGCCGGGAAGAACGAACATTTCCTTCGCCTCTATTACCTCTGCGTCCCAGGGTTCGATGTGCTCGGCGATGTTGGCGATCTTCCCATTTTTGATGCCGATATCGGCCACAAAGCTATCGGTGGCCGTCACCAGGATCCCGTTCTTCACGATCATGTCCATAAATCATATTCCTCCATCTCTTAGAATAGCCCTACACTTCATTCGGCGACCCTGTGAAGGGATAACAAATCATCCAGAATACATAATACAGGAGTCAGAAGGCTCTATTATTATATTTCTTCGGTTTTATCAATTCTGTCTCCTGTCTTCTATCTTTTAAGGAAGAAGACGCGCGATGTCCACGTACGTCTCAGGTCGCCGATCCCGGAAAAACTGCCATTGGTTGCGGATTTCGCGCACCATGTCGAGATCGAATTCGGCCACCAGCACATCGTCATCCTTGTCGCCGCACTGGGCGATGATCTCGCCGCGGGGATTGCAGAAGAAGCTGGAACCGTAGAAATCCATCTTGTCCTCGATCCCGACGCGATTGACTCCGCCAATGAACAGGCCGTTGGCGATGGCATGGGCCTTAAGCTCAATTTCCCAGAGATACTTGTAGGTTCCCTTGGTCGCCGTGGGAACGAACATCATGTCGGCCCCGTGGAGACCGAACAGCCGCGGGCCTTCGGGGAAGTGGCGATCATAGCAGATATAGACGGCGATGTTTCCGAACGGGGTCTTGAAGACGGGGTAGCCCAGGTTCCCGGGTTTGAAATAAAACTTTTCAAAGAACATGGGCAGCTCCGGAATATGGTTCTTGCGGTAGCGGCCCAGTATTTCCCCTTCGTTGCTGATGACCACCGCCGTGTTGTAATAGACCCCGGTAATCAGCTTCTCGTAGAGCGGAACGATGAGGACGACGTTGTTCTTCCTGGCTGCCTCCTGCATCCTCGCGACGGTTGGGCCGGGAATGGTCTCCGCCCAGTCGTAATACTTGGCGTCCACGTACTGGGCGAAGTAAATCCCGTTGAAGAGTTCCTGAAGGCAGACGATGTTGGCTCCCTTCTCGGCGGCGGATTGGATGTGGCGGATGGCCCGCTCGACGATCTCCTCACGATCCTCCCCGCACTTCATCTGTACCAGAGCAGCTTTGACGATCATATGCACCCTCCTTAATTTTTATTCAGCCTCTAAACGGCCGCCGGTTCTACTTTTTTCATGGAGACGCAGTCCCAGACGGGGCACACCTGTACACAGAGGGAACACCCCGAGCACTTCTCCTCGTCGGTGTGGGGCACCCTCTGTTCATCAAGAGTGATCGCCTGATAGCCGCCGTCCCGGCAGGCGATATAGCAAAGATCGCACTTGACGCAGACTGAGGTGTCAATCGAGGAGATCACTTTATAGGACTTGTCCAGGTTGCTCACCAATTTCAGCTTGGGCAAGACCTTTCCGCTCATTTCCTTAATCGAGGAAAATCCCTTGTCTTCCATGTAATTTAAAAGGCCCTCCCTGAGATCAGATATGATCTCAATTCCGCTCACCATAACCGCGGTGCAGACCTGGAGGGTTGTGGCCCCGACCAGGATAAATTCGGCGGCGTCCTTCCAGGTGGTGATCCCGCCGATCCCTGAGATGGGCAGGCCCGTGGCCCTGGCGATCTCCGAGACACAGCGGAGGGCAATAGGCTTGACCGCCGGACCCGAGTAGCCGCCGTAGGCCGAATGGCCGTGAACCGAGGGCATCGGCTCCAGGGTATCCAGATTGATCCCGATGAGGGTGCTCACCGTGTTGATGGCGGACAATGCGTTCGCGCCGCCCTTTTTGGCCGCCAGAGCCGCCAGGGAGATATCGGTTATGTTTGGAGTCAGCTTTACCAGGATGGGAATTTTCACCGCCTCACGCACCCAGCTGGTTATCCGCTCGACCAGCTCAGGGTGCTGTCCGATGGCGGCCCCCATCCCGCGATCCGGCATCCCGTGCGGGCAGGAAAAATTGAGCTCCAGGGCCATGGCGCCGGCTTTTTCGCAGCGGGAGGCCAGAAGCTGCCAGTCCTCCCTGGAGGAGGCATTGGCCATGATGCTGGCGATGGTGACGTGTTCCGGGTAGTTCTTGACCAGGTAGGCGATCTCTTCCAGCCAGATTCCGAGGGGCCGATCGGTTATGAGTTCAATGTTCTCCAGTCCGTAGAGCTTCCGGGGCTCATCTCCCCCGGAGTCGAAGGCCAGGCTGTGGAGCCTGGGCGAAACGTTTATAACTTCCTCCTTTTCCAGGCCCAGGGTCTTGGTTACCGCACCGCCCCACCCCGCCTTGTAGGCTTTCTCCATCATCTCCCCCGTTGTCGTCGGGGGAGCCGATGAGAGAAGGAAGGGGTTGAGAAAATGGAGCCCGCAGAAATCCACACCGAGCATCTGTTCCCTCTTCATAATACTACTCGTCCTCCTCCTAAAAATTGATCTATTTCCTCGGCGGCCCGGCAGCCGTCGGCCACTGCCTGGACCACCGTCTTTCCGCCGTTCACCAGATCGCCCCCGGCAAAAATTCCCCGCGCCGAAGTCATGCAGTTATCATCCACGATTATATGGCCCTTCCCGTCCTGCCGGATGTCCGAAAAGAGCCCCTCGGGAAGCGGTCCCATTGCTTCGATAGCAAAGTCGGTGGCAACCATAAATTCGCTTCCCTCCAGAACTTGAAAACTTGAGCGCCCGGAGGAGTCCGGCTCGCCAAGAGAGGTTTTAAGGCATTCAATCGCCTTGAGGCGGCCATTCTCCGACTGGAAACTTATCGGCTGGCTGAGAAAAATAAAGTTTACGCCGGTCTCTTCGGCCTCGGCGACCTCCTCTTCCCAGGCCGGCATCTCGGAGCGCGAGCGGCGATAGATTATGTTCGATTCGGCTCCCAGGCGGAGAGCCACCGAGGCGCAATCCACGGCCACGTTTCCGCCGCCGATTACCGTCACTTTCTTCCCGGAAAACAGCGGGGGACTATCCCCCGCATAAAGCTTATCAAAGACATCCCGCAGAAAATCCCTCCAGGAGAGAATCCCTTCCGCCTCCCGGCCCGGGATTGAAAGGTGCTGATCTTTCTGAAGGCCTGCGGCCAGGAAAACAGCCTCGAAGCCATTCCCAAGGAGGGTCCCGGGTGAGTCCACCCGGACGCCGGTTTGGATGGACACCCCGTGCCTGACCACCAGATCGACCTCCGCATCCAGAATTTCCCTGGGGAGGCGATAAGGAGGAATTCCGTAGCGGAGGAGCCCGCCGGGCCTTTCCTCCTTCTCGAAAACCGTGACATCATAACCGCGGCAGGCCAGGCGGCCCGCCGCGGCCAGGCCCGAGGGCCCGGCGCCTACCACCGCCACCTTCTTCCCCCTGGAATTTTCCATGGGGAGCGCCTTTAAACCCTGCTTGACCTCTGTGTCCATGAGAAACCGTTGAAGTTCCCCGATGGCAATGGGCTCGGCCAGATCGGAGCTGGAGCAGGACTTTTCGCAGAGAGCCTCCTGGGGGCAGACCCGGGCGCAGATCCCGCCCAGGATGTTTTTCTCCCGGATGATTCTGATGCCCGATCTGAAATTCTGAGAGCGCAACGCCCGGATGAATCCCTTGACGTCAATCCCGGCGGGGCATCCCTGGTTGCACGGAGGGTCATTGCAGAGGATGCAGCGATTGGCCTCCCCGACGGCCGCCTGAGGCCTGATTCCGGAGGTCGTCTCCGCGAAACCCTTCTTCCTCTCGTCGGGCGAAAGCCTTGGAACGGGGATTCTCTTTGCCATGCTCCTCCTTGTTTCAAAAGGCTGTTGAATTATTCCACAGTTCGAGAAACTTGTCCTTCCGCCGGGGAAGTTTCAAGATCTCCCGTGAAGAGCCAGAAGTTTTTTCAGTTGCTCTTTATCGAGCGGTTTCTCCCCGCCCAGAGTGCGGGCTACAAAGACGACCCGGGCCAGAAGTTCCAGTGTCTCCATTCGCTGAGCGGCCTCCTCGACGCTTTTTCCCAGGGTAAGGGCCCCGTGGCTGGCCAGGAGGAAGGCCTGGTTTTTCTCCAGGCAGCGGTCGAGTCTCTCGGGTACCTCTTCGGTTGAGGGCGTCCCGTACTCGACGAGGGGGATGCAGCCCAGGATGAGGACGGCCTCGGGGAGAACGGCCGGGTTGAGCGGGATCCCGGCTGAGGCAAAGCCGGTGCAGAATGGGGGATGCGCGTGGACCACGGAAACGGCGTCCGGGCGTCTCCGGTAGACCAGGCGATGCATCCGGTACTCAGAAGAGGCCGCGAGTTCCCCCTCGATCTTCTGCCCCTCAAGGTTCATACGGATGAGCTGCTCCGGGCGGAGGTGCTCCTTGTTGACGCCCGAGGGCGTGATGAGAAATTCCCCCTCCCCCAGGCGGACGCTGACATTCCCGGATGTGCCGGCAAAGAAACCCTGGCGCCGCAGACTCCGGCAGACCCCGACAATCCGCTCGGCCAGGGATTCTCTACTTGTCCTTAGTATAGCCCCGGCGATCGCCCGGGCTATGGTCATCTCTAAAGAATCAAGCTCTCCGGCGTCCGGATGCAAGGAAAGAGCCGTCAGAACCGCCGAGACAATCTTCCTGACTTTTTCTTCATCAAGCAAATTGAAGACGACACCTCACAGCCTAAAATTCATGGAAGGGGATCCAGTGGGTCAGGAAGGCGGAGAGAATCGAGAAGCGGTCAAAGAAAATGAGCGCCCCCACCGCCATCAGAAGAAGGCCGCTTCCCCTGGTCACCCAGGGCATGAAACGGCGGTATTTTCTCATTGCCCGCATGAAGGCATCCACGGCGAAGGCGGCCAGCACAAAAGGAATCCCGAGGCCCAGCGAATAGGCCATAAGGAGCAGCATCCCTTTCCCCACCGTCTCGGCGGTCGAGGCCATAGCCAGGATGGAACCCAGGAAAGCGCCCACGCAGGGGGTCCAGCCCGCCCCGAAAGCCATCCCGGTCACGATGGAGCCTAGGTAGCCGGCGGGATGAAATTTCAGCTCCACTTTGCGCTCCATTGAGAGAAAATTAAACCTGATGATTTCGAGGAACTGGAAGCCCAGTAGGAAGATGATTACCCCGGCCGTCCGGCGCACGACTTCCTGGTGATCGGCCAGAAACCGGCCGATGTTACTGGCAAAGGCCCCCATGAAGACGAAGAGAATGGTGAAGCCCATGACGAAGAATACGGCATGCAACACGACGCGCCGCCGCATCGCCGGAGTGCTCCCCTCCCCCGCCAGCTCGTCGTAGGAGACGCCGGAGAGGTAGCAGAGGTAGCCGGGCACCAGCGGAAGGACGCAGGGAGAGGCGAAGGAGAGAAATCCGAAAAAAAGGGCGATGAAAAAAGAAAAAAAACCGCTCTGTTCCATGCCGGAAAATTCGACGTATGCGCCCCACTCTCCTCCGCAGGAATACCGCTATCGCCGTGTCACTTTACTTTCTTCAGCGAATCGGCTTTTTCAGAATAGGTTTAAAAAGAATGGACGGGGGCTTTTTTCCGAGGGAGCGGTAAACGTTTCTTAAATGCAGGCGATAGAGATCGTCAAATTTTGTGGAATAGGCATATTTCATGGTGTCGAACCACCAGGCGTAGTCGCTTCCCTCGGCGGTGTAGAGAGCCTCCCAGGCATCCCTGATTTTTTTCTTATCCCCGACTCCCCTGCATAGCCCCGGAAGGGCCTTTCTCACCAGGACCAGAAGTTCCCAGGCCCGGTTCTTTCCCGGGGAGCCGATCCAACGGAGGAGGTTTCCCGAGACCCAGGAGCCGGTGGCCAGGTGCTTTATTTCATTCTCAGGCTGAAATTTATCCAGATACTCCTTTGCGGTCACCAGGCGGAAAAGGCTGTCTTTTGAGAGTTCCCCGTAAAGAGTCCTGAGAAAGACTTTCTTGTCCTCCGGGTAGTGCTCCCAGCAGTTCTCCCCGTCCAGGGCGATCGTGACTAAATGAGGTCCTTTGTCCCCTTTCAGGGCGGCCCGGGCCGCCCTGAGACGCTCAAGCAGATCTCCGGCGGCCTCCTGTCCCGGGTGTTTGGAATATTCAAAGCCGATCAGGTCGGAGAGGAACTGATCGCGGAAGAGAAGGGTCAGCGATTTCTTTCCGCTTATGGCCCGGTAGGGGCGGTAGAGAACGTCCGGTTTCCTGAGAATTGGGCCGGCATTGCCGGTGACATAGACCTGGTCCTGTTTTTTCGGCGGCCGAGAGGCTCCGCGCAGGCTGATTCCCAGCGATTGCCCGAGAATCTGCTCGTCGGTGACGGCCCAGCGGATTTTCTGATCGGCCAGGAGGGGTATTATCCCGGGGCTGACGGCCTGCTCTGAAGGCCACATCCCCTCGGGCTTTTCCCCGAAAATCCGACAGTGGTACTCCACGGCCTTCTCCACCTGTACCCGGGCATCCTCCGGATGGGCAAAGTGCGCCGAGGGAAGAGGCACGTCGGGACTTTCCAGCCGGGCTGAATTGGTGTCAATAAGAAGCGGCAGAATCGGATGATAGAAGGGTGTGGTTACAAGCTCGATCTGCCCCTTTTCAGCCAGCTTCCGGTGCAGGGCCAGCGTCTTCTTCATGATGTCCAGGTGCTTTTCCAGCACCCGGGCCTTATCGGCCTCCGTATAGCCTCTTCCTTTCTCAAGGAGCGCCTGCAGTGCCTCATCCCCCTTGAAGAGCGTCGTATCAATCCAGGCCAGGTTGAATAGAAGTTGAAGATCTCTGAAATCTGCGGCGGTGAATTTATCCGGGGAATCCTCCGCCTTTTTTTTCAGCTCCCTCAGGCGGACGAAGGCGGGTTGACCGCCTTCGCGGGCCACCCGCGGAAGAGCAAAGAAATTTTGAAGAAGAAATTCCTTCTCCCCGGCTGAGAGCGCCTCCGGATCCTTCCGGGAGAGGAGAAAATGCTCGTCCCGCGCGCCCCTCACATAATCCTCTATCTGGAGGACCAGCGAGGGAGTAAGATTGAAGGTCTGGTGCAGGACGGGGTACTCTCCGAGGATAGCCGCCATCGGGTAGTAATCCTTGACGCAGTGAAGGCGAACCCAGGGCTGGGTATATTCCCCGGTGATCGAGTCCTTATAGGAGGGCTGGTGCTGGTTCCAGACGAAGGCGATGTAGAGCGGCTCTTTTGGCATGAAGGATGATGTTTCTCCTTTCGTCTCCTCTATGGCTTTCAGCGACGCTGAAAGGAGGAGAATTGCAAGAATAAGGTACAAGGCGCCCTGGGCGGGCCATAATTTTTTACTCATATTTTCTTTTTCTTTCCCGGCGGCCAAACTCCTCCGCAGGAACTGAAATATCTCAGGAGGATTCCACTCGCCTTCCCCGAATACTCACTTTTTAATAAGGAGGTAGGCCGATGAGAGTCAAGCTGGATAACTTTAAGTGCACCGGTTGCCGCACGTGCGAGATGATTTGCTCCATGGTTCAGTTCCGCGAAAACAATCCCAAGAAAGCCGCCCTGAGGGTCCAGGGAAAGTTCCCAGCCCCCGGGGAATACAAGGTCAGGTTCTGCACCCAGTGCGGCAAGTGCGCCGAGGTCTGCCCGGTAGGTGCCATCGAGGAAAAGAACGGCATCTATAAAATCAACCCCCAGAAATGCACCGGCTGCTGGACTTGTGTACAGGCCTGCCCTGAGGAGGCCATCTTCATCCACAAGGACTCCCCGGTCCCCATCAAATGCACCTGGTGCAGGGCCTGCATGGACATCTGCCCCAGGCGGGTCATTCGGTTGAAAGATTAGAACAGGAGGCTCTTGAGCATGAACGGATACGCAGGAAAGATTCTAAGGGTCAACCTCTCGAAAGGAGAGGTTTCCACCGAGCCGCTTACGGATAAGATGGCCCGTGATTACATCGGCGGAAGGGGTTTCGCCGCCAAGATTCTCTACGACGAAGTTCCGAAGGGGACCGACCCCCTCGGCGAGCATAACAAACTGGTCATTGCTTCGGGCCCCCTGGCCGGTACTCTCGTGCCAGGAGCCGGCAAGATCACCCTGGCGGCCCTCTCACCGGCTACAGGCTCCTACGGCGACAGCAACATGGGAGGCCACATCGCAACCGAGCTGCGCTATGCCGGTTACGACGTCATCATCGTCGAGGGAAAATCCACCTACCCGGTCTATCTCTACATAGACGACGAAGTAGTGGAGATTCGCGATGCAACCGGCTACTGGGGCAAAGGCGCCCTCCAGACCGAGACCCTGCTTAAGTGCAGCCTCGGGGATGATTTTCAGATTTGCACCATCGGTCCCGCCGGAGAAAACCTGGTCAAGTACGCCTGCGTTTCCCATGACTTCGGCCGCCAGGCGGGCCGGACAGGAACGGGAACCGTCATGGGCTCCAAAAAGCTGAAAGCCGTGGCCATCCGGGGTTCCAAGTCCATCCCCCTGGCCAATTTCAATGAGGCCCTCAAAATCGGACGGGAACTCTTCAGAGACTGCATGGCGCACCCGGCCCTCAAGGAGTGGCAGGACTACGGCACCGCCGGGGTCGTCGAGTGGGCCAATGAAATAGGCGCCTTCCCGACCCGCAACTTCCAGTCCGGCTACTTCGAGGATTACAAGAACCTGAGCGGGAAAGTCATGCGCAAGCATATCGTTAAAAATGACAAGGCCTGCTTCTGCTGTCCAATGAATTGCGGCAAATACAGCCACGTCAAGACTCCCACTATCGAGTTCTACGTCGAGGGACCCGAATACGAGACCACCGCGCTGGTAGGCGGGAACCTGGCCATCGGGAAGATCGAGGACGTGGCCTATATCAACTGGCTCTGCGATGATCTCGGGATGGACACCATCTCAGCCGGAAACGTCGTCGGATTCGCCATGGAGTGCTACGAGAAAAACATCCTCAATAAATCCAAGACGGACGGGTTGGAACTCAAATTCGGAAACGTGGTGGCCACAGCGGCCCTCCTCCATAAGATTGCCAAGCGGGAGGGCATCGGGGATCTTCTGGCCGAAGGCGTCCGCTTTGCCTCCGAGAAGATCGGAAAAGGTTCCGAGAAGTTCGCCATTCAGGTCAAGGGCCTGGAGTGGAGCGGCTACGAATCCCGCAATGCCCCGGCCATGATGCTGTCCTACCTCACCTCCGACATCGGCGCCCACCACAACCGGGCCTGGGCCATCACCCATGACATTGCCGTCGGAAGAGACCAGGTGGAGAGCAAGGCCCAGAAAGTCGTCCAACTTCAGCACATCCGCCCCATGTTCGACATGCTCGGCCTCTGCCGCCTTCAGTGGGTGGAGCTGGCCATAGATCTTAATAAGTATGCGACTGCCTTCAAGGCCATCACCGGTATCCCGTATAACCTGGACGACCTCCTCAAGGCCTCGGAGAGGGTCTGGAATCTGACCCGCCTCTTCCTCCTGAGAGAGCAGGGCCTCAAAGGGAAAGAACATGACAAGTCCCCGGCCCGTTTCTACGAGGAGCGGGTACCCTCCGGCCCCACCAAGGGCAAGGTTATCAGTAAAGAAGAAATTCAATACCTGCTCGACGACTACTATCGCCTCAGGGGATGGACTTCCGACGGAGTCCCGACTATGGGGAAACTGAAGGAACTCGGGCTGGATGTGATGGACATTCCCCAGGATATCCTTGAGGCAGCCAAAAAACCTGTGGCCGTAACCCCTAAGACCCCGCCGAAGAAAGCGTCTTTCAAGGAAGTCCCGGCCAAAATCGCGGAAAAAGTTCCTGCTTTAAAGGTAGAACCTAAAAAACCTATACAGCCTTCCAAGCCTGCGGCCAAGAAACCGGCCCCGAAGAAGGCAGCGCCCTCCAAGCCCGCGCCCAAGAAGCCGGCCCCGAAGAAAGCGGCGCCCTCCAAGCCCGCGCCCAAGAAACCGGCCCTGAAGAAGGCGGCTGTTTCCAGGCCCGCGGCTAAGAAACCGGCCCCGAAGAAGGCGGCTGCTCCCAGGCCCGCGGCTAAAAAGCCGCTCCCGAAGAAAGCGGCCCCCACGAAGCCGGCGCCAAAGAAGACGGCCCCAAAGAAAGCGGCGCCCTCCAAGCCCGCGCCCAAGAAGCCGGCCATAAAATCCTCTCCGGCCAAAGGGAAAAAGGCGCCTGCCAAAAAACGTTAAAGTATGAAGGTCAAGATCCGTCCCGTCGGGATCCTTAAACGCCACATCGGCGGTAAGGACTCCTGCTCCATGGATATTCCGGCAGGTGCCTCCGTCCGGGAAGCGCTCAATGCCGTTAAAATCCCCCCGGACGAAGTTATGGCCGTCTCGGTCAACGAGGAGCGGGAGGACAAGGACTTTTCCCTCTCCGAGGGAGATGAGATTCTTTTGATTCCCTTCATCGGGGGGGGATAGCGGATCGTATCAAAGGCACAAAAGCCACGCCTCCGTGGTTATGACGTTCAAGTTTATTTCCGATTTTCCGGATCTCCCAGAGCGTCTGGATAGAGCCGGGTGAACCCACGGGTAGCACGAGGCGCCCCCCGTCTTTCAACTGATTAATAAGTGGCTGGGGTACGTCTTCAGGGGCGCATGTGACCAGGATCCCATCGTAGGGAGCATGCTCCTCCCATCCGAGAAATCCGTCCCCCACCTTCAGAAAGACGTTGCGGCAACCCAGTCTGTCCAGGGTTTTGCGAGCCCGGAGAGCCAGCTCGGAAATCCGCTCAACCGAGTAAACCTCGGCGGCCAGGCGGGAGAGGATTGCCGTCTGATAGCCCGATCCGCCTCCCACCTCCAGAATCCGCTCAGTCCCGCGGAGACCCAGCAATTCCGTCATCAGCGCAACTATATAGGGCTGTGAGATCGTCTGATCGCAGCCAATGGTGAGCGGATGATCCTCATAGGCCCGGGCCCTGAATACCTCAGGCACGAACTCCTCCCTGGGCACCTCGGCCATGGCCCGGAGTACTCTTTCGTCGGAGATTCCCCGGCCCCTGAGATGGTACTCTATCATCTGCTCCTTCTGCATGAACTTCCTCTCCCCACAACTCTATTGCATAAAGCGGATGCTCTTGCAGACCAGATTCAAAAGCGGATCCTGCTTTTCGAACAGAGATATTCCGGCTTCCGCCCGGATTGTATAGAAATTTTTATTATTCAGGAGATAAACCACCTTGGCCCGTATTCTCCCTTTCCCATCGCCTTCCCAGGAATATTCACGCTCCACGGCGTTCTCAGGGCCTATCCTGCTGAATCCGAAAGAAAGGCTCTGAAAAGACTTGAGTTTATCCACCGCATTGGCAAATACCTGATCGGCCTGGTTCACCAGAGAAATATTAATCATGGATGAAGTTTTCACGACGCATAATTTTGCGGCCTCTCCTCCATCCCCGCCTGAAGAAAAATAAATGCCACCCTCAGACACCTCCCCACTTTCTACCCATCCTTTCGGGACGGCCAGACTAATACCCAGGGAGACGACTCTCTTAATAGCGAGAGGACGCCATAAAAACAGAGAAAATGCCAGCCCGAGAACCAGAAGGAGGACTATTCCGTTGTTAACCGCCGCCCATGTCAAGGGAGCAGGCCCTTCCGTCAAGCCATGGGAAGGCCTTGCCTCGTCTTCAAGGTTCATCCTTCTGAAATTGCCCAAAATAATGAGAAGGGCTATGACAGCGGAAAGAATCGCCGGCACCGCCGCATTAAAGAGGGCGGCATAGAGGAAACTCGCGTGCAGGAGCGAGGCGTAAAGAAGGCCTCTCCTGAGAATGCCGGTGCCAATTCCCGGCGCGAAGCGGGCCCTCCCGAGGTAAGAACCCAGGAGCGCCGAAAAGAGAATATGCGCGCCCAGATAAACCACACCCCGAAGAAGCGCGAGCCCGAAGGCATCCGGAAGACCGCAGTCAGCCCGAAAGCGGACAAGCGTGCCGGCGGAGAGGAAGAGAAAATAACCCAGGGCGGCTGTCGCTCCATAGACCAGGCCGTATATTCCTCTGGTGAAACGGGCGGAGCGCCAGGTAAAACACATCATGCTGAAAAGCTTTCCGGCCTCGTGGAGAAAACAGGCGAGTAAAGCCGCAAGGAAGACGGTCAAGAGCCCGAAATATCCCCAGCATTCAAGGGGGCGGTTGACCAGGGCCTGAAGCAGCGAAACAGGAACAGCCGCCAGAGCGCCTGCGGCAAAGACCAGGGCCATCAGACGCGCCTGCCCCAGGAAAAATGTCCGGTTCATGACATAAAATCCCATGAACCAAATGGCATCCGCAATCAGAACCAGAAAAAATAAATCCATAACTCCCGGGACTCCTGCGCTTCTTCGGTCTCACAGGGGACCCGTCTCCTGTCTATTTACTACTGTATTCATTCACCATGAGATCCCCATCGTCCTTTGTCTTGGGCGATCCAGATTTCTTATAATAAGACCCGGCGCTTAATCCTGTTAAACAAAAGATGGCCTTCGCGGATGGCCGGCTCTCAGGCGCCAGCCAGATATTTCCTGATCTTTTCCAGTTTCCCGTAGCAGATGAGGATATCATCCGGTTTTATTTTTTCCGCCTCCGATGGGATTGGAATAAATAATTCATCCCTTTCGATCGCCAGAATAGAAAATTCATTTGATGCTGGATTGAGCTCTCGAATCGTTTTTTCACATATTGCGTTCGTCGTTAAGACCTGTACCCTGGCCAGACCATGACCGTTTTTAGGATTCATGAATTTCTCGATTATCAGGACTGTCTCGGCACCAGGGATTTTAAAATATTTTTCCACCATCCTGAACACGGGGTTTGTGATAAAAAGAGTGCCGAATAAAAATCCCAGGCAGACAATAACGGGCAGAAAGACCAGAAAGTCATGTAATAAATCATGGTTGAATTTAGTCTGGACGCTCTGAATAAGAGTGACCACAACTGTAATCAGCCCGGCATTCCCAAGGATAATAAGCCAGGAAACTATCTTCCTTCTTTTCGGGTCATTCAGGGCGTTTTCGGACATGCTTGTCGTGAAACCGCAGCCGGTGAAAGCCGAAACGGACTGGAACACGGCATTCTCCCACTTCATGCCCGTCAGCCTTAATGCGATCGTGCCGATGCGGATGATGATCATCGAAAGTAAAACGGCAATTAAAAACAAAACGAGGTAAATCATTTTTCCTTAGCTGTCATTTCCTTTGCATTTGCGTTCAAGTGTGCGTCATCATGCATGTGCATGATATCTGCTGAAATGCATTTCTCTATGTCCGCATTGTTTCCGTAGCAAAGCAGCCGATCGTTTAAATAAATTTTTTCGTCTTTCCCGGGGAGGGTGATGCAGTTATCATTTCTTAAAATCCCGATGTTTATAATTTCGCCGCATTCGATTTCACCCAGGGTCCGGCCGCACACGGGGCTGTCTTCCCCGATGGTCGCCACCGCCAGGCCGAAGCCGCGTCTCTGAACAAATATATTATCGTAACCCAGATGAAGGAAAACGATCCTTTTTGTTATCTGATTTTCAATCAGATTGTCGAGTTTCGTCATTAATTTCTTGTAGGATGTCAGACTGCAGAGCACCAGGAAACCGAGAATGATGACCCCGATCTCCAGGATTTCTCTTGCAAGATGGGTGATGACGCCAGCCGTGGAGCTTTTGAATATTGTGACAAAAACCGAGGCAAGCCCGGCGTTTCCAAGGATGATCAGCCAGGTGATGATCCGTCGCCTGAGAGGGTCCTGAATCACCATTTCCGATTCCTGTGTCGTAAAGCCGGTCCTGGAAAAAGCAGACAACGCCTGAAAAAGAGCAATATCCCGTTTCATACCCGTCAGCTTGAGCGCAATGGCTCCGGTCCTGACGATCAGGAACGAGATGATGAGGGTTAAGGCGAATATCAAAAAATAAAACATTTTCTATCCTAGTAAATTCACCGGAAAACTGAAGGTTCCTTTCCAGAGAACGGCTTTTGTAAGGGGCCGCAATTAAGTTAAAGATACAGGATTTACTGTTGGAGAGGAGTTTTCCCTGAGCGAAAGAATAACCCTGCAGAGGTATCAGTATAAATAAAATGCCCGTAATTATAATTTAAGACGCTTTATCCAGGAGGGAAACATGAAAAAGATATTCGGGTTCATCGGATCTTCGCGGGATGAAGCGTCCACTACCTTACGTCTGGCCCGGATGCTGGTGGAAAGCCGTCATCTGACTGATATTATCAAGGAGGTTCCTGCATGAAATTCCTGGTCACTTATGCTTCGTGGACCGGCAACACCCGTAAGATTGCCGAAGCCATTTTTCAGGAGCTCCCGAAGGAAAAGGAGATAAAGGGATTCCACGAGGTCACCGGCCTTGGGGACTACGATTTTATCTTTGTCGGCTTCCCGATTCACGGATTCGGTCATCCGGCGGATGAGGCCAGAGACTTCCTGGAGAAATTTTGCGCCGGTAAAAAAGTGGCTGTTTTTTTAACCCATTCCGCCCCCGTAGACTCTCCCTATATTCCAGATTGGCTTGAAAACACCAGGGAAGCAGCCAAGGGCGCCCAGCTTATCGGCATACGCGACTTCCAGGGGCAGATCTCCCTGGAGCAGGTGGATGCGACACTTCAGAGCCCGGACCCCATGGCTTTTGAACTCGCCCGGAACGTGGTCCATTCCTCCCTGGGAAAACCGGATGAAGAGCAGTTTGAGCGGGCCCGCGCCTTTGCAAGGGAGATAGTGCAAAGAGCGGGAGCGTGAGCCCATACGCCCGCTTTACACTGGCCCCCGTCAGGTCTTGCCCAATGCCGAAATCTGTGGTAAGCTGTCACCATGAAAAACAAACTTTATCTTATTGCGCTGGTTCTCGCCGTAACCATCCTGCTTGGAGCCGGGCCGTGGCGTCATTATGCAATAGCCGAATCAACCGGAACGATCACGGTCTGTAACGAGAGCAATAAAAATCTCTACATCACCATCGATGATCGCAATGAGGGTCCGGTGGACAAAAATTCCAGCGAGGATTTCAAAGTAAAACTGGGAGAACACAAGATCTGCGCCTCATGGGACAACTCCAGTATAAAGGAGTACTGCACCCTGACGGAATCCTCGCCTGACTACACCTGGTCCATTTCCAAAAACGACACGGAATAACCCATGGATTCCCCGAAGAACATTGGGGTCAGGCTCACATCTTCATCCCTTTCAATTTGTTCAACACATTCCCCGACTTTTTCTTTCGCGAAGAACCATGTCCATCTTCGTTTCAGAAAAATGGATTTATCCCGGCAATGAAGGATGCCGGGGATTGAGGAAAGAATTTTGCCACATGCGGTTTTTTTTTCTCGCAGCCGTGATGTGCCTTATATCAACGGGCGCGGCGATGGGCCGGGAACCGTACGGTCCCACGGCCGGAAATCTGAACGAATTCTTTGGGAAAGGACGTTTTTCCGGACTTTTTCGCACGTTTTACATGAACCGCGAATTCAGAGTACCCTTGAATAAAATCCAGGAAACCAATGCCTCCGGCGGCTGGTTGAACTACCGAAGCGCTTCATGGAACGGTTTTGCACTCGGTCTGACCGGGTATATCGCCGAGAAGTTATTCATAGGGAACTCCGGCAGGGACGGCGCCGGCCTGCTCGCTCCGGGGCAGACAGGATACGCCATTCTCGGGCAGGCTTTCCTGCAACAGCAAGCCGGCGCTACCATGTTCCGCCTCTATCGCCAGGAACTGGCTACGCCATTCATCAACCCCCATGACGTGAGGCTCATCCCCAAGACAATGGAAGCCTATACGTGGGAAGGAAGCATTTCAAGAACGTTCTCCTTCATCTCCTCCCATGTCACCGGGATTAAAGGATGGAACGCAAGGGAGTTCAGAAGCATGTCGGCTTACGCGGGATTTCCGGGGACCAATGAACCCGTGACGTTTATCGGCCTCAAGTACAGACCCGGAGAAAACTGTACTTTCCAGGCGTGGAATTATGTCTGCTGGAATTTCATGAATATCGTCTACTTCCAGGGGGACTTCTGCTGGAAGATGAAGCGGAAGCACGACCTGACGCTGTCGGTGCAGGCCATTGACCAGGGAGATATCGGCAGAGCAATAGGAGGAAGATTCCATACGGGAACGCAGGGAGTCAAGGCCCTTTACCAGGGTCCCCGGGGTCTGGTGTGGCTGGCGTACACCACAACTTCGGACGGTGCCGACGTCAAAAATCCCTGGGGGTCTTACCCGGGGTTTACATCGATCATGGAGGAGGACAGCGATCTCGCCGGCGAGCAGGCATGGGCTGTCGGGTTTATGTATGATTTAAGGAATACACGCGTCCGGGGATGGAGCATATCCGTATCGCATTCACGCTGTTACAAGCCCGGAAGCAGCGATTTTGAATATCCGGGGCAGCTCGAGACGGATTTCGACGCGACGTATTACTTTAGCAGGAAAACGAACCTTCGCCTGCGCAGAGCCCTGGTGTATAATGCCCACGATATGGGAAATATAAACTACACCGATATCCGGGCAATTTTAAATTTCAGTTTCTGAGGCGCTGATCGCCGCCTGCCGGGCAAAAGGAGATGGAGTGCTTTATTAAGACCCATCCCTGTATTCACAGGCCAGTACGGAGTACCTGAGCGCGTGTGTCTTTAAATCCGCCTTCTCTTCCTCCGTGAGCGCACGCGACTTCCTGGCGGGGACGCCGATATAGAGGTGTCCCTCCTCCAGGACAGCCCCCTCCGGCACCAGGGCCCCGGCGCCGACGATGCAGTGCCTTGAGACCCTTGATCCGGAGAGAACGATGGCGCCGATGCCCACCAGGGACTCATCTTCTACGGAGCAGGCGTGGAGGCAGGCCATGTGCCCCACGGTCACATAGTCGCCGAGCGTACAGGAACGCTCCGAATCCACGTGCAGGACCGCCCCGTCCTGAATATTCGAGAAGCGCCCCACGGAGATCGAATTTATATCGCCCCTGAGAACCGCCTGCGGCCAGACACTGGCTCCCTCCCCGAGCAACACCGAGCCGATGAGCTCAGCGCTTTCGGCGATGAAGGCGGTCTCGTGAATCCCGGGTTTATGACCTTTGAAATTGTAAATCATGCGGATATTCCCGTAAATAATTGTTTTTTCATATCTCTATATTCTCCCCGGGAAGAATCCCCATCAATTTCGAAACAGTTTCCGCGGTTTAATCCCCTTTCAGAAAGTCGAAGTTCCAATCCATCCGCTGCACGCGGAGGATCAGGGACCTGGTTTTGACAAAGCCTTCCTTGGGGGACGGCTTGAACTCCACATATTTGACAAAAAGGTTCCCATACTCGTCCACCATGAATTTCCCAATGAGACCGGAATTTCCTCCCTTTTGAGTGTAGTTCAGCCTTTCACCGTCAAAGGCGAAAGTCGCACCGTAACCGGCATGATAAAAGATCCTGCCGTCGGCCATAGTCACCTGCGAGGGATCCAGGCTGACCGATGCGACTATTTTGGGCTTGTAGGCGGGGTCGTGGGTGGAGCGGTATTTATCCTCCCGGATGGTCGCCGCCGAAACCAGGCCCGAGGTCAGAAGCAGGAACACCAGGACTGTCATGAGTATTTTTTTCATCGTTGCATCTCCTTTACATTCCGGGGTTTCCCCCGGAGTCGCATTTCCATCCTCTGCAATTTATCAATGAATCACCAGAAGTTTTCTTTCGCGAAGAACCTTCTCAGTCCTTTTTTCCGGCTTTTCATAAAACAAATCGCAGCTGCCGTTCGAAGGAGGTAAGATCCGACATCCATAGAATATTTCTGGCATATTATCAAGATTCATGCAACAGGCCCAATTATGGCAAAAAAAAGAATTCTGGACATTCTTTCAAAAACAACGCTGCTGATCCTATCCCTGATTGTTTCCCTGATAATTGGAATCGCGATTGAATCTTATTTTTTCTGCCCTCCCAGTGGTGATGTTTCCTGGCATGATTCCAATATTCAATTTGACAGTGAATTAGGCTGGAAACCTATTCCAGGCAGAAGTATAATTACGTTTGGCGATAAAAAAGTATCTTCAAACTCAAGCGGGTTCAGATCTCCCGAAATTGACAGTTCAAAAGAGCATATACTGGTGGCGGGAGATTCTGTTGCCTGGGGATATGGAGTAGGCGATGATGAAACCGTCAGCAGTTATCTGCAAAGCATTATCGGCAGTGAAAATCGTAATTTTCAGGTCTTAAACCTGGGGGTTTCGGGTTATGCAGTAGATCAATATTTGATGCATTTGCAAAAAAGCATAAGCAAAACAAATCCCAGAGTGATTATCGTAATTTTTTGTCAAAATAATGATCTGTGCGAAACCGGAAGAAATTACGCTTGGGGAAAAAGCAAGCCGTTATTTATCATCAAACATGGTAAATTGGAAAACATCAACAAGCATGTTCATAAATACTCCCGCACAAGCCTGCTTACCAGCAGCCGGATATCCAACAGCCGGTTATTTCAATTCCTTATCAAAACGATTGCTCCTTCCGGGCGTTTACATCAGATAATTTTGGGACAGAAGGAATTGAACCCTGACATGCGGGATTCCGTATGTGCCGCATTAATAGGACAAATGAATGATTTAGCAACACGCCATAATGCAAAATTGCTTTTTGTTATTTCTCCCAGTAAACGTTATTTTACAGACAGAGATGATTATTCACTGAATTCCAGCTACCTCTACTTTAGCAATCTTTTCGATAAATACGGCTATGATTATATAGATTATTTTAAAAGAGTTACCCATGATAAAGCAAATGCAGATAAGCTATACCTGCCTGGCGATGACTGCCACTATTCACCTTATGGAAACAAGTATCTTGCAAAGTTGATATATGAAAAATTGGCAAGCACCAAGAGCCTGAAATGATTTTTTTCAGCCCCCGTGCAGAAGTTTGTCTGTTCCCTACCCGCCTTCAATCCTGCCAGTGGACTATTCGCTCGCAGAAATCGTAGAGGTCTATCTTGTCGTTGTCGAAGGGCTGGATTGCCTCCCGGATGTGGTAGATCCGTGAGTCCGGTATCCCCGGATAGTTCCTCATGTAATAGGCATACAGGACGTCCCGCCAGCAGGTGTCCACTGCGAAGCTCGTCACCTCGGCGATGTAGCTGTAGAAAAACATAGCCGGTATGTAGCCCTCGGGATCCGGCGGAGAAAAGTAGATAGAGAGGCCGTGGTCGTCCGCGCGGTCGGGGCTGTTTCTGACATAAATAACAGCCCCTTCAATTGCGGTCATGACAGCCTGGGCCTTGTCCTGTATCGCCGGAAAAGCCAAGCCTGCCAGCATGGCCGTGTTAAGCGCCAGAACGGCTTCGGAGAGCGACGGAATTCGCCCCATATCAAGAAGGGAAAGTGTGATGGTCTGCTGCCCATGATGGGCCTCGTGATAGAGATCGACGATGCGGCGGCCGAGGTCCGGAGCGGAGATTGCCGGGTTCTGCGTAACGGCTTTAAGAATCTCCGCCATAGGCCAGGTGGACCCGGAATTTTCCGAGCCCACAAGGTAACCGATGCCGGCACCCCGTAATTCATGAGCCACTTCCGCCATCTGCATGAGGCAGGCATCGAGGGCAAGCAGGTCAAAACGTATTGGCGAACCGGCCAAAGCCTCCCGCAGGCCCTTGAGGGCGGTGAATCTCCCGTAGCTGGTCATGTCGATGTTGAGTCCCTGCCAGCCGTAGCCGTGATCTCCGATCAGGAGGAGGTTCCGCTCCGCCGGGTAGCGGGCGGCCGCCCAGTTGATGAAGGCGCAGAGTTCCGCCGGGTCGGCCATGTCCATCTCCCGGCCGCCCCGGCCGTCGCCCCAGTCCGAGACTGCGTTTTGCTCCGTCGGCTCCATGCCGGGTTGGAGGTAGAAGCGGTGGGCGATCGTCCAGCCGCCGAAATCGGGCATGGGAGTGTAGACATACCGGTCGAACTGAACCACGATGTTCACCTGTTCAGTACTCCCCAAACCCTCATCCACGATCTCATGGAAAGCCTGGATGAAATCCTGCTGCATGGAGATCTCGTCCCCGTTTAAGTACATCATGATCGTCCATTTCTTGGGAACGGGCGGAGGCGTCGGAGCATAGCGGGAGGAAGAAGAGACCTGGCCGCATCCGGCTAAAAAAAGCAGGAGAAACAGCACAAGAATGGAGGCAAAGCATCGTCCGCTTAAAGTCTTAGTCATTTCTCAGATCTCCTTTCTGT
>Ga0074199_1001039_pt1 | contig 29457 bp, 27 predicted proteins | sample EPASupsiteSAE347_FD_64528 | JGI IMG/M metagenome (GOLD analysis project Ga0074199, IMG submission 64528) | Bioremediated contaminated groundwater from EPA Superfund site, New Mexico - Sample SAE3-47 | ecosystem: Environmental > Aquatic > Deep subsurface > Groundwater > Contaminated ... | reverse complement strand
TTGACAAAATCGAACAGCGCGGCAAACGCCTTGGAAACATTGAGATCGTCGTCCAGGGCGGCGAAGAAGCGGTCCTCCATATCGGAAAGATAGGCGGCGACCTCGGGGTGGGGCAAACCAGGCGGCAGGCAGAGCAGCTTGCCGACAAAGCCGTCCAGCCGGCGGAGATCCTTGCGGGCCGCGTCCAGGCTGCGGAAGGAGAAGTTGATCGGCTTGCGGTAATGGGTGCGGATGAGGAAATAGCGCATCTCCCTGCCGGTATAGCCCTTGGCCAGAACATCCCGCAGGGTGATGAGGTTCTGGTTGTCCGCGGACATCTTCTTGCCGTCCACCAGCAGCAGCTCGCTGTGCAGCCAGAAGTTGGCCAGGGGCTTGCCGGTGAGCGCCTCGGCGATGGCGTTCTCGTTTTCGTGGTGCGGGAAAAGCAGGTCACGGCCGCTGGTATGGATGTCCATGGTTTCCCCGAGCAGATTCAGGGTCATGGCCGCGCATTCGATATGCCAGCCCGGGCGCATGTTCCCCCACTCGGTCTGAAAGAAAATGCCGCTTTTCAGCTCGCTCAAGGTCGAACGCTTGAGCAGGGTGAAATCAACCGGATTTTCCTTCTCATAGTCGTCCAGATCAACGGTTTTCCCGACCTGAATCTTGCTCAGGTCCACGCCGGAAAGCTTGCCGTACTTGGCGAATTTCGAGATGTCAAAATAGATGGAGCCGTGCTTTTCGTAGGCGTATCCCTTGTCCACCAGCTTTTTGGCCAGGGAGATCATCCCCTCCACATGCTCCGAGGCTCTGGGGTAGCCGGCGGCTTCCTCCACCTCAAGGGCGGTCATATCCTGCTTGAATTCCTCGATATACCGGCCGGTGAAATCGGCGAGGCTCTCTTTATTTTTGCCTGCGCCCTGGATGGTATTGTCGTCCAGGTCGGTGAAGTTCATGTAGAATTTGACTTGATATCCTTTCAGCACAAGCATCCGGTGCACGAGATCGGCAACCATGAAGCGGCGGCAGTGGGCCAGATGGGCCAGCTCGTGGGCGGTTGGGCCGCAGGCGTAAAAGGTTACGGTATCCGGGACAAGGGGCTTAAACACCTCTTTCTTGCGGGAAAGGGTATTGAAAAAACGCAGTTCCGCCTGTTGGGATTCCTCTGCGTCCTGCTTGCTGAAAAGCTCGGTGGACAGATACTTTTCCCCGCCATCGGGGAAGATAGCCACGAGCACGCCTTCCTTCAACTGGGCGGCGCGGGTCAGGGCCGCGGACATGGCCGCCCCGGAACTCATCCCGGCAAAAATCCCCTCTTTCCTGGCCAGGAGGCGGACCGTGGTAAAGGCCTCTTCATCCGGGATGTTGATGATCTGGTATGGCAGTTTTTTGTCGAATATTCCCGGTGTATAGGACTCCTTCATGTTCTTGAGCCCTTGCAGCTTGTGGCCGAGAAAAGGCTCCACCGCGGTGATGCGCACCTCTGGATGGTGCTCGGCAAAATATTTGCACAACCCCATGACCGTGCCGGAGGTGCCTAGGGTGGCGATGATATCGGTGACCTTGCCCCCGGTCTGCTCCCAGATCTCCGGGCCGGTGGTCTTGTAATGGGTCAGCCAGTTTGCCGTATTGTTGAACTGGTCGGTGAGGAAATAGCGGTCCGGATACTGGCGTGCCAGGGCATAGGCCTGCTCGATGGCCCCATCCGTGCCGCGCTTGCCGGGGGTGAGCAGGATTTCGGCGCCAAAGGCCTGCATGATCTTGCGCCGCTCGATGGAGGCTGATTCCGGCATGATCAGCTGGCATTTATAGCCCTTGACCGCACAGACCATGGCCAAGCCGATGCCGGTGTTGCCGCTGGTGGCCTCCAGCACGATTTTGTCCGGCGTCAGCTCGCCCTCGGCCTCGGCGGTTTCGATCATGTTCAGGGCAACGCGGTCCTTGACCGAGCCGCCGGGGTTGAATGCCTCAAGCTTGGCGTAGATGGCCACTTTTTTCAAGGGATTCAAGCGCTTGATCGGCACCAGCGGGGTGTTGCCGATCTTGTCGAGGATGGAGTGGATTGCCGGATTCTTGGGCGTGTGCGATGGCATATGGCGGACTCGGCTATTGGGGTCTACATCACGGGAAACGGGAAAACAGCAGGATCAATTGTCAACGGTACCGGCAGAATACAACAGAACCATCGGGCAAACCACCATATTATTGTCCTTGAATGGCTGAGGAGGCGGGCAGGCATAAAAAAAGGCAAGCTCCGAAAGGAGCTTGCCTTGAAACAACTACGTGGAACAGAAAAAAAGCAGTGTTTATGCTTCCTTCTCAAGCTTGACGCTGATCGCCACCTTGTAGAGGATGGAGAGAATGAAGAAGCCGGTGGCCCAGATGGCAGCGGTAATGCCCAGCTCCTGGACGCTGGGGTAGTACTCGGTGACCTGATCCATCATGTTCGGCACAAAACCGCCGAGCACCAGGCCAAGGCCCTTGTCGATCCAGAAGGCGATGAAGATGAGGAGGCAGGAAACCACCAGCAACCCGTCGGACTGTTTTGCCCGGGAGACGAAGATCAGAGCGATGCCCGCCAGACCCATGACCACCGAGGCGCGCATGAAGGGCACCAGGTTGTTGAACACCTCATCGCCGTGGCCAAGACCCCAGAAGAGATAATCCAGGGTGTGCATGTGGCCGGGGATCTGGCTGTAGTAAGCAACAAAGAATTCGCAGCCCAGGAAGAAGAAGTTCAGCATGGCCGCATAGCCGATGATGGTCACCAGTTTGTCCTGCGCCTCGCGGCCCACGTCGAACTTGGTGGTCTTCTTGAGGATCATGGCGATGACCATCAACAGAGCCGGTCCCGCGGCAAAAGCCGAGGCCAGGAAGCGGGGGGCCAGGATGGCGGTGAGCCAGAAGTGCCGCCCCGGCAGACCGCAGTACAGGAAGGCGGTAACGGTGTGGATGCTGATCGCCCAGGGGATGGAGAGGTAGATGAAGGGCTTGATCCATTTGGGGTACTTGATGCCTTTGTACTCGGACTGCAAGACTACCCAGCCGCAGAGGACGTTCAGGACCAGATAGCCGTTCAATACGATCATATCCCAGAACAGCATGGAATGCGGAGTGGGATGGAGCAGCACGTTCATGGCCCGCATGGGCTGGCCCAGGTCGGCGATGATGAACATCAGGCACATGGCGATGGCGGCAATAGCCATGAACTCGCCCAGGATGACGATACGGCCGAACGCCTTGTAGTTATGGATATAATACGGCAGCACCAACATCAAGCCACCGGCTGCCACACCGACCAGAAAGGTGAATTGAGAGATGTACACCCCCCAGGTCACATCCCGGCTCATGCCGGTGATGCCCAGACCGTAGTTAAACTGCTGTACGTAACAGAGGCCGCCTACACCCATTATGGAGAGCAGGAAGAGCATCCATACCCAGTACCCCGTGCTTCCTTTTAATGCTTTTTCAATCATGGTCTTTACCTCAAATAATATAGAAGAGGGATGGATGTGTCCCTGCAGAGGGTTTCCGCTGGATGGTGAAGGTTGTCTTCAGTACCTGGCTGATCTCGGAGTTGGGATCATTCAGGTCTCCAAAGACAAGGGCCTTGCTTTGGGCTGCTACTTCCACACAAGCCGGAATCTGGCCGATGGCCAACCGCTCGGTGCAGAAATTGCATTTTTCCACAACCCCGCGCATCCGGGTGGGGAATTTGGGGTTTTCCGCCTTGATGAACGGCTGGCCGTTTGCATCCTTGCCGCGCGGGTCGCGCCAGTTGAAGCTCCGGGCGCCGTATGGGCAGGCGGCCATGCAGAACCGGCAGCCGATGCAGCGGTGATAGTCCATGCCCACGACGCCGTCCTTGCTTTTGAAGGTCGCCTGGGTTGGGCAGGCGCGGACGCAGGGCGGGTTGTCGCAGTGGTTGCACAGGGTCAGGATGGGCAGGGAATCCAGGGCTTCCGGCTTCTTGTACTGGCTGCTGTCATCCGGGAAAACATGTTTGAAGGAATCCACCCAGATCCACTTGATCTCATCCTTCTTGTTGCCGAAATCCGGCACATTGTGGATGGTGTGGCATGTGGAGACACACTTTTCCGCAAGCCCGGGATTCTCGGTGAACTTTTTGACGTCAATGACCATGCCCCAGCGCTTGCCGGTGGGTGCCGCGGCACCGTGGGCGCCAGCGGCTGCAGCCCCGTGCTCGGAGGCAACAGCCTCGCCCTTGAGCAGGGAGTTAAAGGCCGAGGGGGCGGCAATGCCGGCAATGGCAGTGAGCCCGGCAATTTTCAAAAAATCTCTTCTTTTGCTATCCATGTTACATCGCCTCCTTCGGCTGGAGATGACAATCCCAACAATACGGTTTCACGGAGGTATAGTTGTGGCAGGTGTCACAGAACTTTTTCTTGTCGCTGTGGCATTTCATGCAGCCATTCTGCAGGCTCCGTACATATTCGGTGCCGTTGGGGGTTTTCCCGGTGCGGGCGCCGTCCTCGCGCAGGATGTCATCGCGCCACTGGTTGAGCAGCACCATGTGCGAGGTACGCATGAACTCAGTCGGCGCAACACACTCCGTGTAGTCCTTTGGTTTTTCTGGTTTAGGCATTTTGCCGGCATCCCCGGATTTAAACCAGATCGGGGATGTCATGAGGCCCAAAAATATAATCAAAGCGGGTATGATTCTTCCTTTACCGTACATGGCTCTCACCCTTCCATTCCAGCAAGCGGTTCAAAACGCAGTCCCTGCTCGCGCTCTTTTTCTCCTTCCATGACCAGCGCGTTGCCCACCAGCTCGGAAAGGCCACACACGTTCACATCGGGATTCCAGTAGTTCATCAGACTCGTCAAGGTTGCACGGTCGATGGCGCACACGCATGCCAGGGTATCGACATCGTGTTTGTCGCGCACATACTTCACCGCGTTGGCCCTTGGCAACCCTGCCCGCATTCTCAGTTCCATGATCTCATCGGTGTTGAGACCCGTGCCGCTGCCGCAACAAAAGGTCGATTCACGGATGGTGTTTTCCGGCATTTCGTAAAAATTGTTCGCCACGCTGTTGAGCACGTAACGCGGTTCATCAAGAAGCCCCATGGCCCGGGCGGTGTTACAGGAGTCGTGCCAGGTGATCTTGCGATGATCGTTACGCTTCGGATCAAGCTTCAGCTTGCCGTGCTTGATCAGGTCGGCGGTGAACTCACTGATGTGGACCATCTTGGTGGAGGCCGCGTTGTCGAAACGGGTTCCGGTGATGGGCGAGGTGGGCACCTGCAGGAAGTCCGGGGCGCCGTTCATGGTGTCCATGTACTGGTGGAGCACCCGCCACATGTGGCCGCATTCGCCGCCCAGGATCCACTTGACCCCTAACCGCTTGGCCTCGGCGTACATCTTGCCGTTGAGTTTCTTCATCAGTTCGTTGCTGGTGAAGAGACCGAAGTTGCCGCCTTCCGAAGCGTAGGTGGACCAGGTGTAATCCAGGCCGATGTGCTCGAAAAGCAGCAGGTAGCCCATGGCCGTGTAGATGCCGGGCTCGGCGAAAACGTCGGCCGACGGGGTGATGAACAGCACCTCGGCGCCCTTGCGGTTGAAAGTCGGGTTGCAGCGGATGCCGGTGATCTCCTCGATGTCGTCGCAGAGATACTCGATGTTATCCTTGAAGGTGTGGGGCTGGAGACCCATGTGGTTGCCGGTGCGGTTGGAATTGGCGGCCGGCTCCAGGATCCAGTTGGTGTTGACCCCCACCAGATGGAGCAGCTCGCGGCCCATCATGGTGATCTCGGCGGTATCGATGCCGTAGGGGCAGAACACCGAACAACGGCGGCACTCGGTGCATTGGTAGTAGTACATGAACCACTCTTTCAGCACCCCGAAGGTCATCTCGCGGCCGCCGGCCATCTTGCCGAGGATCTTGCCGCCCAGGGTGAAATCGTTCCGGTATACGGAGCGGAGGAGTTCGGCCCGGAGAACCGGCATGTTCTTCGGATCGCCGGTGCCCAGGAAGAAGTGGCACTTGTCGGCGCAGGCGCCGCAACGCACGCAGCAGTCCATGAAGACCTTGAGGGAGCGGAACTTGTCCAGCCGTTCCTTGAGCCCCTGGAGGATGATCTCCTTCCAGTTTTCCGGCAGCTTCCAGTCATCGCTCTCGGGATCCCAGGTCCGGGGAGTCCCGCCGAAGACGCCGGGCAGGTTTTTCTGATGATATTCGTGGATTTCAGGCTTGGCGGGATAGCAATAGTTGCCGGACTTGAAGACCGCCTCGACATCCCACCAGTCCTTTTTCGGAACAGCCCCGGTCATCATGGACGGAGCCTTCGCAACGCTTACACCGAGTTTATCTGCTTTCATTATCGCCATCGCTTTTATTCCTTATCAACTGGGATTCCGCCGTCCTTCATGAACTCCCTGAACTCGTCTTCATAGTGAGCATAGGAATGCGGCTTGATGTTGGGGTCGTTCCACGGATTGATGTGGTGCACCATACGGCTGTTGTTGATCATGTTCCGGGTGGGGCTCATGAAGATCCCGGCCATGTGCATCAGTTTGCTGAAGGGGAAGTAGATCAGCAGGGCGCAGACCAGGAAGACATGGATGAAGAAAACCGGGCTGATCTGCCCGGCGGCAATGGCCGGAGCAAAGGTGGTCAGACCGTGGGTGAGCTGCTTGATCGCCACCACATCGGCCCTGAAGACATAGCGCATCAGTATGCCGGTGAGACCGATGCCGAAGATCAGGAACAGCGGGAAATAGTCGGCGGGCAGCGAGATGTAGCGGATGTTGGAGAGCATCACCCTGCGGAGGAACAAAAAGGCGATGGCGCCGAGGAAGATGGCGTCGGTCTGGTAGAATACCGGGGCGCCGATCTGCAAAAAGCCGTCGCCGAACTCAAGGGCGGCGACAAAGCCGGGAACCGGATCGATGAACAGCCGCATATGCCTCAGAACGATGACCAGGAAACAGTAGTGGAACAGCAGGGCGAACAGCCAGAGAAATTTGCTGGAGCCGTACACCAGCTTGGGCCCTTCGTGCATCTCCGCCTTGGTGTTGCGGAACAGGGAGCGGAACAGGAAGACCTCCAGGATCATCCTGGCGATTACCCCGAGCTTGGTGGAGGGGCAATCGATCTTGTTCTGCTTGATCCAGGGCAGGGAGTTGGCCTGACCACAGGTGGTCGGAATCCGGAAGGGAACGGGAGATTTCGCCCATTGCAGCACGCGATAGGCAAACCCTCCCAAGAAGAGGGCAAAGGCAAGATAGGGCAGGATGATCCCTATCAAGGCCTGCCCACCCGGCACCTGGGCGGCCACTAGGGCGACCGCGATAAGCGCCAACACTGCGATGAATGGATTCAGGATTCTCATGTACTGTTACCTCGCATCATGTTTTAGGAGCCGTTACGGAATAACCCTTGCCGTTAAACTGCTTTTTTTGGGCTATTCCGTTACGGCTCTTTATGCCGGCCTTGCCAGGGAAACGGCAAGGCTGTTTTTATTACGACGACTTACACTTTAATGGCTTTAAGCTCCGCCTTTGGGGCCATTTCGTCCATCAGCTTCGAAGGGCACCCGCCAGCCGTCACGATGTGATTGCCGCTTTTGATCTCGGCGATCCGGGTTTGGTAGAGCCTTTCCCTGCTGGCGGCATACAGATCGAACATGGTATAGGCCAGGATGTCGGCCTTTTCTTCAAACGCCTGCCAGCCCTCAAGGTCGGCGACCTTGTCCTTCCTGCAGAAATCCTTGACAACCCTCTTCAAGATGTATGCCATGGAAACCGCTTCGGACGGATTAAATGTCTGCACCGCCCGGATCCGGACCATCTGCTCAAGGGAATCCACGATGCCCTCCGGCTCGTTTTTCTCGAAGAGAAGGGCATACACCGTCCACAGGCTGCTCTTCACCGCATACCCCACCGGGTTGGCAAACTGGTCCTTCTCTTTTTTAAAGATCCGGGAGCCATCCTCCGGGTAGGTAGCCAGAACCTGATCGACCCAGCTATCCAGAATCTCGCCTTTTCGGTCGATGAGCAGCTCTGCAAGCAACATCCCTTACCTCGTAAATTCCCTATTTTTTAGGGGGAAACACCTATATCCTGAATGACCATTCAGAATATGAAAGGCATTGGTAGCATGTTTCAACCTAGATTTCAACAAGAAAAATAAGCGGGGGAAAGGGCGAATCAGGAGATGGTGTCGAGGAGAATCCCAGCTTCCTGCTGGAGATTTTTGAGGAGAACCGGCAGATCGTTCAGGTCGATGACCACGTCGCCGATAATGGCGCATTGCTCGTTGCCGGTGCAGTCATAGACATCGAGGGAATAGCCGTGTTCGTCCTTGATGAGGACAAGATGGATGAGGATCTTCTGGTGTTCCAGGTGGGTGTTGACCTGTTCCACCAGCCGCCGCACCGAGGATTCCTCGGATGCGGGAAGAGGGGTTTGCCCTTGCTGGCGCCGCTCCTCCCTGTTGCGTTGCCATTCCCGGGTGAGGGCGCCGATGCGCGCCACCGGGGTGAGGCCGTCAACGCGATCGACCTTTTTTCCCGAACGATACGGATCGATTCGTATCTGTCTTGGGAATTTGATTTCATCGGAAATAACCATTGCTTGCCCCCTGGCTGTTTCCTGGTTGGGTGTTATTGCTTCTCCTTGATTTTCCGGCACTATACCCATCGACATTATTGCCGGAGAACTAAAATGGTTCAGCCTTTTGCCTTACACCTCCCGCTCCTCGCCTTCCCTGGCAAAGAAGATCTCCGTACCGCCCTGCCCTGCCCGGAGGCAATATTTTTCAGCGAGGATGTCGATCTGGTCATCGGTGCGCATGGGGTCATGGTGAAACAGGGCCAGGGCTTTGACCCCGGCCCGCTGGGCGGCCTCAATGGCATGCTCAAAAGGCGAATGCCCCCAGCCCAGGAACTTGGCCAGGTATTCCTCCTGGGTATACTGGGTGTCGTGCACCAGAAGATCCACCCCGGCGAAAAACCGCTCCAAAACCCCGTTTTGTTCCTGGGCCACCATTTCGCCTTCGGTGGCCATGCCTTCGTCATAGGAAGGGTCTTCCGGGTCCGTGCAGAAAACATTGCGGAACGGCTCGGTGTCATAGGCCGTGCAGAAGGTCTTTCCCCGGTAGGCAACGCGGTAGCCAAGACAGAGGAGGGGATGATTCAGGTATTTGGCGGTCACGGTGATGCCGTCGCCCAGGTCGAGTTCCCCTTCCTTGAGATCATGATATGCAATCTTGGCGGCGAGTTCCGCCTGGCGAACCGGAAAATACCGGTAGGTCAGCTGGCCGCCCACGATCTTTTCCAGGGTGTCGCCCTCGAAGCTTACCGGGCCGTGGACCCTGAGCGTGCTGCCCGGGACATAGATGGGGGTGAAGAAGGGAAACCCCATGATGTGATCCCAGTGGGTGTGGGTCAGGAAGATATCGGTGTTGATCGGGCCATTCTTGAAGTCATTGGCCATCATGAAATTACCCAGCTCCCGGATTCCGGAGCCGGCGTCGATGATGATGAGGCGGTTGATTTCCGGGAAACGCAGCTCTATGCAGGCCGTGTTCCCGCCATACTTCATGGTTTTCGGCCCGGGACAGGGGATGGAGCCCCGGACTCCCCAGAATCTGACTTTCATGCTCATGATGTCTCCCTGGCGACCTGGAGAAAGACCTGGGCCTTTTCGATTTCCTGCTCAACAATTGTGTGCAGGCTTGAAAGATCGTGCCATTTCAGGCCGACCTGGGCGAGAAGCTCGTCGACCCTGGACATGTCCGGGTAGCGGTCACCGGCTGAACCGACGTCAAAGAGGTTGGCGTAGGTGTTGGCCAGGGCCACCACACCGATCATTTGCTGGTTGTCCGGGGAGGCGTTTTCCGGGGCGTGGTGGAAGCGGAGCATTTCGGTGAGCCCCTGATTGAGCTGCCACTTGTCGGCGATCATCTTCCCGGCCCTGCTATGGTCGAAGCCCAGCAGCATCTCTTCGGCTCTCGGCAATGGTCCCTGTTCAATGGCCGACAAATCCAGGGCCTGCCGGTATTCTTCGGCAAAACAGTTGTTCAGCGGAATCTTCCCCAGATCGTGCAACAGCCCGGCGACAAAGAATTCCTCCTGCAGCATGCCAGGGATTCCCTTGAGTTTCGCCAGAGCCTTGGCCATCACCCCCACGCACAGGGAATGGGTCCAGAACGCATCCATGGACAGCGAGCGGAAGGAGTCTTCCCTGCCCATGCTGCCCAGGACCGCAGTGCTCAAGGCCAGGTTTTTCACGGTGTTGATCCCGAGCATGATGATCGCCCGGGTCAGGGAGCTGATCTGATTGGGGAGGGAATAGTAGGCCGAGTTGATGAGCTTGAGCACCTGGCCGGTCAGGACCGGGTCCAGGGCGATGACCCGGTTCAGGTCGTTGGCCGAGGTGTTGGGGCGATTGCAGATCTCCAGAACCTTGGTCACCGTGGTGGACAGGCTGGGCATCCGCTCGATATATTTCTGGATCAGTGCGAAGCGCTGTTCGTTGGTCAGGGGAGCCCCGGGCATCAGCAGACCTATTTTTATCGTTTAGGAGCCGTTATAAAATAACCATGGCCGCTGGCAGCAGTGTAGCGGCGCTGCTGCCGTATTGACCATCCAGCGAAGACATTGTTTCCGATAACGGCTTAGTCCACATAGTAGCTGAGGCTGAGCGCGCGGTCAAGGAAGGGTTGGTCAGCAACCGTGCTTTATCAGAAAATCACGCACCATTTCATTCATGATCTCAATTCTGGGCCTGCCGGTTTCATGGACGATGATCCAGACCCCCCGTTGAAAGGCGCGGAAAAGGTCGCGGTCGATCTGGAGGGTCAGTTGTTCGGTTTCTCCGGCAGGGTTTGAGGTCTGAGGCTGGTCTAGGTTCTGATCCACGGTCAGCATCCTTCCTGCCGGTTAAAGGCCACCGCCTCGGCATAGGTGATGCCGGTGCCGCCAAAGATATCCAGGGCGCTGCCGATGGTGGCGTCCAGACGGTTCAGGCCCAATTCCTTGACCCGGTAAAGATCGGCAAGATTCTTCACCCCGCCCGCATAGGTGGTGGGGATGGGGCTGAAGCGGCCGAGCAGCGCGGTGAGTTCTTCCTCGATGCCTGCGCATTTGCCCTCCACGTCAACGGCGTGGATGAGAAATTCACAGCAGTGGCTGGCGAAATACTCCAGCGATTGCGCGGAAACCGTTACCTGGGTGAATTTCTGCCACCGGTCGGTGACGATATAGTAGGCATCCCCTTTTTTACGGCAGCTCAGGTCAAGGACCAATCGCTCCTTGCCCACCCGCCGGACCAGATGGGCAAGGCGGTCTTCATGCACCACCCCGTCCTTGAACACCGCCGAGGTGACGATTACCGCGCTTGCTCCCTGGTCCAGCCAATGCGCGGCATTCTCCGCCGTGATCCCCCCGCCCACCTGCAACCCTTGGGGGAAGGTTTGCAAGGCCTCGGTGGCCGCGGCTTCGTTGCCAGGCCCCAGCATGATCACATGGCCGCCAAAGAGCCGGTCATGCTTGTACATGGCGGCGTAGTGGGAGGCTGGCTGGTCCGAGGCAAAGTTGGTGGTCAGGCTCTCCTGTTCGCCGTCGGAAAGGGAGGAGCCGACAATCTGCTTTACCTTACCATGGTGGAGATCAATGCACGGTCTGAATTTCATGGGATTCTGTCCTGGGATATGGGCTGGATTTCTGGCAAAGGTAGCCTTTTCCCTTGGAAAAGGTCAACAAAAAAGGCGAACAGCTTACGCCATTCGCCTTGTGGAGATCAATACTCGTTTGCTCTGGAAAATAGTGCTTCGGCAAGCTCAGGAGAGCCCTGTCGAAGCACTTGCAGCGTCAAATGCTTACTTGCAATCTTCCCGGATCATGAAGGTCCTGGGGTCAAGTTTGAGGAGCTTGCCGCATTTGCTGACCGCGGCGGATCCCTTGATGATCTTCAGGTCGATGCAGTCGCTTTGCGCAACCGGCTGGAGGAGGACAACGGTATTGAAGAGATCCTCCATGCCAGCGCAGGGGGCAGGCACTCCGGCCTGGCTGTCACCACCCTCGTCGCACACGGCGGAAAACCAGATCTGCAGGTTCATGGCATTGGCCATGTCCCGCATCCCTTCCAGCACCGCGCGGTCGGTTTTGCCAAAATCAACGCCGTCAACCACCATGCAGCTCGGCTTGATGACGTTCTGCTGCACCAGATCGTGCAGCCGCTCTTCCAGTTTAGCCCGGCTGAACTTGGACTCGTTGAAGGTGATGATCATCCGGTTATGCATGATCGAATCATGGATTTCCCCGGCCTTGTCGAGCTTGCAGACCTCGGCGATATCCTTGAACATATCGTCGTACCAGAGCTTGGTCTTGTCCAGGCTCTGCCCTACGCTGACATGGACAACCTGCTTGTCGTTCAACAGGGAGTCCAGGGCGATCTGCACCAGCAGCGCGGTTTTGCCCACGCCGGCCCGCGCCATGACCAACCCCATCCGGCTGGATTCCTTGGCGTCGCTTTCACCCTTCAGGTGGCGGATGGGGTTCTTTTCAATCAGCTCTTGTTTTTGCATGGTGGCATCCTAATTTTTGTAACTACTTGGTTTTTCAGGCTGAAGGCGGAAGCTGAAGACTGAAGTATACTAAAAAGAAAAACCTTCAGCCTTCGGCCGATCCACCTGAGTAGTTATTATTTTTTGCTTTTCTGGGCCTTGGCGATCAATTCTTCGGCAACGCTCTTGGGCACCGGACGGTAGGTGGCAAATTCCATGGTAAACTCCGCCTTACCCTGGGTCAAGGAACGAAGATCGGTTGAATAGCCGAACATCTCGGAAAGCGGCACCTCGGCCTCGATGACCGTGTAGGCGTCTTCCTCGTTGGTGCCGATGATCATGCCGCGCCGCTGGTTCAGGCTGCCCATGATCGAACCCTGGAACTCGGTGGGGCCCTCGACCGCAACCTTCATGATCGGTTCCATGATCACCGGCTTGGCCTTCATGTATGCCTCCTTGAAGCCGCCCATGGCAGCGAGCTGGAAGGCGATGTCCGAGGAGTCCACGGCATGGGAGGCGCCGTCGTTGATGGCGCAGCGCACCCCGGTGACATGGGCGCCCACGAGGGAGCCCTTTTCCAGGCATTTCTGGAAGCCCTTGTCGCAGGAGGGGATGTACTCGCGGGGTACGGAGCCGCCGACGATCTGGTCGACGAATTCGTACTCGCCCTCTTCCAGGGGCTCGATGAAACCTGCAACGCGGCCGAACTGGCCGGAGCCGCCGGTCTGCTTCTTGTGGGTGTAGTTGAATTCGGCCCGCTGGGTGATGGTTTCGCGGTAGGCAACCTGGGGCGCGCCCACGGTCACCTCGGCCTTGTATTCGCGCTTCATCCGCTCGACGTAGACGTCGAGATGCAGCTCGCCCATGCCGGAGATGATGGTTTCCAGGGTTTCCTGGTCCACGTAGGTCTTGAAGGTGGGGTCTTCCTTGGTGAAGCGGTTGAGGGCCTTGGACATGTTGTCCTGGGCCTTGTTGTCCACCGGGGTGATGGACAGCGAGATAACCGGCTCCGGCACATGCATGGAGCTCATGGAGAAGTTGTAGTCGCCCCGGGTAAAGGTGTCGCCGGAGGCGCAGTCGATGCCGAACAGGGCCACGATGTCGCCGGAGCCGGACTCTTCGATCTCCTCCATCTCGTCGGAGTGCATCCGCACCAGACGGCCGACCTTGGCCTTCTTGCCGGTGCGGACATTGACGATGGAATCGCCCTTCTTCAGGGTGCCCTGGTAGGTGCGCACGTAGGTGAGCTGGCCGTAGCGGCCATCCTCAAGTTTGAAGGCCAGGGCCAGGAGCGGGTCGGTCGGCTGGTTGGTGACCTTGACCTCGGCCTCGTTGTTGTCCAGGTCCAGGGCGAAGTTGTCAACATCGGTGGGGCAAGGCAGGTAGTCGTTGACCGCGTCGAGCAGGAGCTGCACGCCCTTGTTCTTGTAGGCGGAGCCCATCATCACCGGGGTGAATTCCAGGGACAGGGTGCCCTTGCGGATCGCATCCATGATCATCTCCTCGGTGGGGGTGCCTTCGAGCACGGCCTCCATCAAATCGTCCGAGAACATGGAAACCGCGTCCAGCAGCTCTTCCCGCTTGGCGTCGCATTCATCCTTGTATTTGGCGGGGATCTCCTCGATACGGATCTTGTCGCCGTTTTCTCCGTCGAAATAGACAGCCTTCATCTTGACCAGATCGATGAGCCCCTGCATGTCGCCCTCAAGGCCCATGGGCACCTGGATAGGCACCGCGTTGAGGCCCAGCTTTTCGCGCAATTGCTTGATAACCTTCTCGGGATTGGCGCCGGTGCGGTCGCATTTATTGATAAAGGCGACGCGGGGAACCCGGTAACGGGTCATCTGCCGGTTAACCGTGATGGACTGCGATTGTACGCCGCCAACGGAGCAGAGGATCAGCACCGCGCCGTCGAGCACGCGCAGGGCCCGCTCAACCTCGATGGTGAAATCCACATGGCCCGGGGTGTCGATGATGTTGATGGAGTGGTCCTTCCAGTCGCAGTAGGTGGCGGCGGAACAGATGGTGATGCCGCGTTCCCGCTCCAGCTCCATGGAGTCCATCTTGGCGCCGACGCCATCCTTGCCGCGTACTTCATGGATGGCATGAATACGCTGGGTATAGAAGAGGATGCGCTCGGTCAGGGTGGTTTTCCCCGAGTCGATGTGGGCGCTGATTCCAATGTTGCGGACTTTCGAAAGGTCTTTCATGGTAAGTCTTTCACTCCATTCATGCAGTTGCGCGGTTAGGCCTGGCGCCGGTCAAGGCACCATACCTTGGGAAACCGGCATTAAAAAACAGCCCGGGCGTGGGCTGTATGGACAGTCTTTTTCAGAACCGGCACTTTTACCCCCAAGCCCGGTTGCTGTCAAGGGAAAAATTCGGCGCATTCGCACGCAGTTACTTGTGGCGGCAGGGGGAGAAAGCCGGGGCGGGGGAGCAAGCGAGGTGGGGGGATCAGGGGCTGGCGAAGAAGTCCCTTTGGCTGTAAGCCGGAGGCTGGCGGCCGGTTAGAGAAACTCCTCGAAGTAGTCCAGATCCTTGTGAAAGGTTTCCTCCAGCCCGGCCAGGGCGAGGAAGGCTGCAAGCAGACATGCGGTCCCGACCACCAGCGCGCTCCCTTCCAGGCTGAGATAGTTGCGGCCAAGCTGGAAAAGCATGGTGATGGGCACCACCATGCCCCGGACGAAGTTGGGCACGGTGGTGGCCACGGTGGCCCGCAGGTTGGTGCCGAACTGCTCCGCCGCCACGGTGACGAAAATCGCCCAGTACCCCCCGGCAAAGCCGAGCAGGGCGCAGACCCCGTAGAAGAAGGCAGGACTTTGCCCGCTCTGCAGGAAATAGAGACCGATCCCGGCCAGCGTCATGAGCATGAAGAGGAAGATCGCCTTTTTCCGGCTTTGCATAAGCTGGCTCAAAAAGCCGCTGCTGAAATCGCCGAAGATCAAGCCCAGATAACAGAACATCACCGCATTTCCCGCCGAGACCGGACCGCTGATGCCAAGCGCGATTGCAAATTCAGGGGAAAAGGTGATCAGCACCCCGACCACGAACCAGATGGGGATACCGATCACAATGGAGTTGAGATAGCGGCGGAACCGCTCTCCATCGGTGAACAGGGCCAGGAAGTTCCCCCGTTGCATTCCATCCCGGTCATCCATGGCCTGGAACATGCCCGACTCGGCCACCCTGATCCGGGTGACGAGCAGCAGCAAGCCAAGCACCCCGCCGATGACAAAGGCTGTGCGCCAGTCAAAGGAGGTGGCCACCAGATTGGCCAGGATCGCCCCGGAAACGCCCACCGAGGCGACCAGCATGGTGCCATACCCCCGGATGCTCCTGTGCAGGATCTCGGAGACCAGGGTGATGCCCGCGCCCAGCTCCCCGGCCAGGCCGATGCCGGCAATGAACCGGAGCGCGGCGTAGGCCGGCAGCGAGGTGGCAAAACCGTTGGCCAGGTTGGCCAGGGAATAGAGAAAGATCGAGGCGAACATGATCGTCAGCCGCCCCCTGCGATCGCCCAAAACACCCCAGAGAATCCCGCCGGCCAGCATCCCGGCCATCTGCATGTTGAGGAGAAAGACGCCGTTGTCGATCAGGCCCTGGCCGGAAAATCCCAGGGATTTGAGGCTCGGCACCCGGACGATGCTGAACAGCACCAGGTCGTAGATGTCAACGAAATAGCCCAGCGCGGCGACAATGACCGGCAGGCTGAAGATCTGGGAAAGGTTTGCTTTGTGCTCTGATTCCATAGGGGGTGGTCCGCTGCCTTTGCGTTATGGACAGGCAACATACCTCCTGCCCCCCTCCGGCGCTAGAGAAAAAACTTCCACTGAAAGGTGTAGCCCGCGGCCTGGGCCGCGCTTTCCACCGCCTTGCGCACCGTGCCGAAATCAAAGGTGTAGGTGTATTGCTTGCCGAAAAGCGTCGATTGCTCCTCGATGCTCCCTTCCCGCGGCCCCATCCCGGTTTTGTAGGTCTCCTTCTTGAAGCCGAAGCCAGGGCTCATCTCGGTATCCACGCTGCCGGAGGAGAGGCCAAAGCCGCTCTCCTTGAGCAGCTCGGTGAAGTGCACCTCTTTTTTCTCCTCCACGATGCGGAACTTGGCGCGGTAGAGGAGCTTCTTGCGGCTGAGGAAGGTCTTGCGCTCGGCCACCACCCGTTCCAGGGTATGCACCCCCTTCTTTTCGGTGAGCGTGAGTCCCTGCGCTGCGGCAATTGTCCGTATGGCCTCGGTCAGCATGGCGCCCTCCTATTTGAAGATCCCCTTGAAGGTGTTGCCCAGATCCTCGAAGGATTTCTGGAGATCCTCCACACTCTTTTTCAACTCATCGCCGGTTTTCTTCAGGCTATCGTCCGTGCTGCTGGCGGATGAAGGGGGAGGCTGCTGCCCGGAAGACTTGCTGGCGCTGCTCCCGGGTTCTTCTGCCGGAGAGGCTGGCGGCAATGGCTTTTCCGGGGGTCGGCTGGCCTTGCTCTCCCGCAGCCGCTCCCCGGCCGCGCCGAGCCATTTATCCCGCTCCTGGCGCTGCTTGTACTCGTCGAGATCATCATAGGCTTTCTTCGCCAGCTTGGCCGCCTCCTGCTGCTTGGGGGTCAGCTTCTTCAGGACATCCGGCTCGTTGAGATGGTCGAGATACTTGCCGCCCATGACCGTGCCCAGGTCGTAGAAGAGCGACTCGTATTCGCCCTGGCCGAACTTGCACATGAGCCCGGTGGCGGTGGTCAGGGCATCGACCACATCTCCGCCCGGCAGCATCTTGGCGGTTTCGAGCATCACGTACTGCACCTCATCCTGTGCTTCCAGGGAGCAGGCAAGACTGGTGAGCCAGTGTTCCGGGGTATCCCGCGCCACAATGGCCAGGGCCTGGCTCTGCGCCATTGCCTCCCGGATAAAGCCCGCCTCCTTGTCGCTGGAATCCAGCAACACGATCCCGCCGTTCACCCGGTAGGAATGCTTGCCGTCGCTCTGCATCACCACCGCCGGGTAGGCGACGCTGGTCTGATAGTATTGCGGCTCGCCATCACCCACGGCCAGCACGTTGCCGTACTTCTTGTCGGTCACCACCCTTGTCGTGCCTTGGAACGAGGGCTCGGGCAAAACACCGGCCGGCGCGTTGATCCAGGTGGTCTTGAGCTTGATGCCGATGCGGCGGTCACCCCACAGGCCGGACTGGTGCGCCCGGAGGAGATAATTGGCCAGGTCGAGCTTGGGATGAAAGCGGCTCCTGACACTCAGGGTAAAGGCATGGGTGTCCAGCCGGTCCGCCTTCACGGCCACGATCCGGTCAAAGGCAAGCCCCAGCCCGACCAGCACCTTGACCGTCTCCTTGTGGCCCGCTGTGCTGATGCGCACCTCATAGGTCAGGGGCGCCTTGATGTTGTCGCCGGTGTAGAAAAAGAGCGTCTCGGCCGCCCCCTTGGCGTCCGCCTTGAGGCTGACACGGCTGCCCTTGCTGCTGCCGGCTCGCAGTTCCGCCGCCTTGCCGCTGACAATCTCAAAGGTCACCTCTGCGCCGGGTGCTGTTTTCGCAGCCACCTTCGCCGGCAGGAATTCCGAGGCCGGGATCAATGCCGTCCGCTCGCTGCCGACCTGCAGCAGGGAGGGCATGGCTTCCACGGCCAAGCCTGCGTCCTTGGGCGGCGCGGGCTGTTCTTCCTTGGCTGCCGCCGTCTCGTCCACCACGTTCTGCGACACCACCTTGCCGGAGAGTTTCGACAGGGCGGCATGGCCGATGGTGGCCGCATCGACGCTGCCATCTGTCGCCTTCACCTCAACCCTGACCGCGACATTGCCGTAGTGGCCATGGAACTGCTGGTCGAAGAGCGATTTGTCGTGGGAATAGTAATTATGGAGCGCGATATCGGCGAAGGAGGTTTGCGGGGCTGTTTTTGACGCGACGATCATCTTGGCAACATCGCCGGTGCATGTCTGCAAAAAGGCCTTGTTGTCGATACTGGTCCCGCGCAACACCCAGACGTTGCCCCGGTTCGAGTCCGGGCAGAGATACTGGCGCGTGTAGCCTGTGGTATGGAGAAAGGCGGCCATGGTGTTGGAGCTGGTATAACCGCCGTACCCATAGCGTGTGCTCAGCGGTTCGTACACCGTGTACATGAGGCGGATGGAGATGTCCGCCCCCTTTCGGCTCTTCGCTTTCCAGTTATAGTCATATGACGCAGCCGGCGCTTGATAGGGGGCTTTGGGGCCGGGATAGTGTTGGCGGGTGGCATTGGGCGGCACAGTGTCCGGCAACACCCGGTCGGGAGAGCCCTCGAAATAAAACTCCTGGGCAGCGTGCCCAGCAGCAGGCCATGCCAGGCAGAGCAGCAAGAGGAAACGGCTAACTAATCTGGACACTCTGCAAACGTTGCGCACTGGGCTCCTCCCTTGTCAGCAAGTGATGGGATGACGAGTTGCTGCCCTCTTGGTAGGCGAAATTGTTTGGGCCGGGGAGCAAGTAGAAAATTATAGCATGGCGTTGGAGAGGCTGTCCATGGCTCTTCGCCACAGTTCGTGGTGTGCCAAAAAAGAAAAAGGCTTGCAAGGAAAACTCCTTGCAAGCCTCAGACTTTGCTGGTGCCGGGACCAGGATTCGAACCAGGGACACTCGGATTTTCAGTCCGATGCTCTACCGACTGAGCTATCCCGGCAAAAAAGTAGCTATCATATATTGAAATCTGTCCTGCTTGTCAACCTAATTTCACGAGACCGTTTATTTCATGACCACCCGGGTGGCGGCCAGATGGTCGTGCCAGGCGCATTTTTCCTGGTCGATAAGACTCCAGAACAGTCCGAGTCCACAGGGCAGAATCGAGAGGCCGTATCCGATAAAACGGAGAAAGGCGAGGCCCGGGGTTACCGCCCCGCCATCGGCCCGCACCACCCTCAGGCCCATGAACATCTTGCCGAGGGTTTGCCCCTGCCAGCCATGCAGGACCAGGAAATACACCGCGACGAACAGGGGAAAGGTGAACAGGAACACGACAAGGCTGAGGAGGAGGGAGGAAAGCAAGATGAACCAGTGGGGGGAAAGCGCCCACAGGGCTGTGGCCACCGCACAGAGGCAACAAAAATAGAGAAGGTGGATCAGGAGGATGTCGATGGACAGAGCCATGCCGCGGGCCAGAAACCCGGCGTACCGGGGCTGGGGGGTGATCTCCCCAGCCTTGGGAGTGTCGTTATCCTTATTTGTCATCACTTTCCAGGGTCAGGCCGAGATCAGGGATGTCGGCCACCGCGCTTGCCGGCTTTTTTGGCGCTTCCGCCGGGGCAGGGGCAGCCTCGCCATCGTCAAGGCTCAGGTGCAGCTCGTCCGGCTCAGCCCCGAGGGAAAGCTCGAGAACCTCCTGATCTTCTTTCTTGTCCGCGGGTTTCTCCGGCTCCTCATCAAAACTCATCAGGGAGGAGAGGTCGATAATCTCCTCATCCTCCTCCGCGCTGGCCTGGGGCGGCGCCGCCTCATTTTCGAGGGCGCCGAGGGGGCTGCTCTCTTTTTCCTCATCGCTCAGGAGGTCGTCGGGTTCAAGGCTGGGAAGCTCGATGCCCATGAGCGAATCATCTTCATCCTGGGCAGGAGGGGGCTGCTCCGCTTCTTCCTGCTCGCTACCCAGCGACAGCACCAGCTCTTCTTCCTCTTCCTGCGGTGGCACAAGGTCTGAAACATCGATATCCTCAAGCCCGAGGGAAGGCAGGGGCTGGTCTTCCAGGTCGTCATCATCCAGCGGCGCTCCGGCGAAATCGAGCTCTTCCTCGTCCGTTGGCAGGGCTTCGGTCTCGAATTCGTCCAGGGAAAGGGTCTCTTCTTCCTCTTCTTGGAGAGCGGGTTCCGGCTCATCATGGGATGGTGTTTTTTTCCCGAGAACCGCGCCCAGGAAAAAAGGAGCGGCCGCTTTCCCCACGGTGCCTTGGAGCTGTTCGGCCACGGCGGTTAAGTCATTGCTGCACTTGCCGCAGGATCTTTGCCGGTCAAACGAGATGTAGCCGCATTTTGGGCAACGCATGGTGGATCTCCCTTCGCACAGTGGGGCCGGCGTTCAAGCTGCTGGTCCGCCAAGAAAAAAAGTATGGATAACACTACAACTTTATTATATATCTTCACGGATGGTCAAGACATTCTCCTGTATCCGCAGGAAAAAAGCAACCGCAGTTTTCCCGGCCGGGAAAAAGCCGGTGCACGGTTTCTTGCAAAAGATGGCGAACCGCGTTACCTTTTTCTGCCCATGCGTTTGCGCCAACCCCTTTTCTCAGAGGAGAGAAAAATGAGATGTGTGTTCCCCTCCCGTTTTGTTCTGTGTCTGTGCCTGCTGGCCATTGCCGCGACAGGATGTTTTTACCGTGATCCGGTGCGCCATCTTTCCTCGGATATCTGTCTGGTTACGCCCAACCTCACCCAAAAGGAGGTTCTTGCCACGCTTGGGCCTCCGGATCAAAAACAGAAGGGAGAGCAGGGCGAGATCTGGCTGTACCACGAGGTGAAAAAAAGCTTTCTGAGAAAAACCCCCTATGTCGGGGAAAAGATCGGCTCGGAAAATTACGATGTGGTGACCATTACCTTTGCCGGGGACATTGTTTCCACCTGCCTCTATCGCGCCTATAACGAAGAGGAACTCAAGAAAAGCGGCATTGTCATCAGTGGACCGAGTGCGGATTAACAAGTACGAAAAATTTCGGGCCCGCATGGTTGAGGAGCAGTTGCTCCCCAGGGGGATTGAGGATCAGGCGGTACTCCACGCCATGGAGGTGGTTCCCCGCCATCTTTTTGTCGCCGATGCCCTGCACGCCCAGGCCTATGGCGATTTTCCCCTGCCCATCGGCCACGGCCAGACCATCTCCCAGCCCTATGTGGTGGCCCTCATGACTCAGCTGCTCCAGCTCACCGGGCAGGAGAAGGTTCTTGAGATCGGCACCGGCTGCGGCTATCAGTCCGCCATTCTCGCCACCCTCTGCGAACGGGTGTACACGGTTGAGCGGATCAAGCCCCTTTTGGCCCGTGCGCGAAGAACCTTTGACCGGCTCCAGATCTACAACATCATGAGCAAGGTGGCGGACGGCACCGAAGGCTGGCCGGACAATGCCCCCTTCCCGGCGATTATCGTCACCGCCGCCGGGCCGCAGATTCCGCAGCCGCTGGTGGATCAACTGGCGGACCCTGGCGTTATGGTTCTGCCGGTGGGTGATCTGGAAGGCCAGACCCTGATGGTGGTCAAAAAAGAAGGGGGGGTGGTGACAACCACTGAAGTGGAAAGCGTCCGTTTTGTCAAGCTGGTCGGCACCTATGGCTGGAAGGCGGCCTGAAGTGTAATCGGCCACAGGGCACCGCATCTGCTTTGTCATCGGCCTGCTCGTGTGCAATAGCACACTTCGCAGACCTCTTTGTCGGACACTTCTGCCGACAATTGACACGCGCATCTGCGGCACCCTGTGACCGATTACTTTTCCCGAGCCAGTTCTTTTCTGCTTCAAGTCACTTCCCTTTCATCCCCATGGCCTTCACCCGTCCGGCTAGCCGTCGCACTTCGTCCAGGGTTTCCGTCAGATCAAAGGAAAGAATCCGCCGCTCTTCCATGACCACCCTGCCGTTAATGACTACAGTGGTAACATCGCTGCCCCTTCCCGCATAGACCAGGGTCTCCGGGTTATGAAAAGGGGTGAGGCGGGGCTGCCCGCGGTCGACGATGATGCAGTCCGCCCGCATCCCCATGGCCAGGCGGCCGGTCTGCCGACCCAGCCTCAGAACCTCGGCTCCCATCCCGGTGGCCATGCCCAGCAATTCGGCGGCAGGCATCCGGGTCGGCTCAAGGGTGGCAACCTTGTGCAGCCTGGCGCAACACCCCATCTCCTGAAAAAGATCCAGATCGTTGTTGCTGGCGCAGCCATCCGTGCCCAAGCCCACCGGAACCCCGGCCCCCATCAGCTCGGCCAGGGGGGCGATGCCCGAGCCGAGCTTCATGTTGCTCTCCGGGCAGGTGACCACCTTGGCCTCGCTCTCCCGCAGCAGGCCGATATCCCCCTCTTCCAGCCAGACCGAGTGCACGCAGACGGTTTTTTCATCCAGCAAGCCAAGCCTATGGAGCAGGGCTGCGGGGGTGCAGCCGTGTTGTTCCTTGATCCGTGCGGATTCCCCTCGGGTTTCGGCAAGATGGATGAAAAAAAGGCATCCGGCCTCGCGGGCCAGATGCTTGGCCCGTTGCAGGGTCTCCGGGCTGCAGGTGTACGGGGAATGGCAGAACAGGGCCGGGGTGAGCAGGGAGTTTTTCCCCTGCCAGGCACCAAGAAAATCCGCTGCCGCCGCAATGTTGTGTTTCGGGTCCGGGACGCCGGGTGCCGGAAAATCGATGATGCCCTGGGCCGCCACCGCGCGCATGCCTGCCTCGCAAAACGCCCTTGCCGCCGCATCCTCGTGAAAATAGGCGTCCGCCACCGTGGTGGTGCCTCCCATGATCATCTCGGCGGCGGCAAGCTTGCTGCACCAGTAAACCATCTCCGCATCGACCAGCCGTGCCTCGGCAGGAAAGATATGTTCGCTGAGCCAGGTCATGAGCGGCAGGTCATCGGCCAGTCCCCGGAACAGGGTCATGGCGCCGTGGCAGTGACAGTTGATGAGCCCAGGCAGGAGCAGGTTGCCTGCGGCGTCAATGATCCGGTCCGCCGCAGGTTGCGTGGGCAGGTCGGCCATTGCGCCGATCCCGGCAACGGCTCCATCCGCCATGGCAAGAAAGGCTGCCTCCTGCAAGCGGCCGTCCGCCGGATTCGCCAGGAGCGTGGCATTGATTATGAGCAGATCATGGGTTGGCACGGAGAAAAGTCCTGGCATTGGCCGCAGTGATAAGAGGGAAGGTTCGAGGGTGTTGGCTGGCCGGGAAGGGACAAAGGAAGTAGGGGAACAGGCTATGGCATCAGATAAAAGCCCAGCTCCCTGTCGGTGCTGGCTGGCTCGTCAAACCGCAGTCCCAGATACGAGCCTTCGACAAGCTGCACCACCCCGGTTTTTTCTATCCAGGTTCTCTTTGGGTTATCCAGGGTGAACCCCAGGATGATCCGGGCGTTTTTCTCGATCCTGTGCCGGCCCAGGGCCGAAAACCCGGCGCCATGCATGGAGATGTTTTCAATCCGGCAGTTTATGGTTTTCCTGGCAAGGGAGAGGTCGGGAATATCCCTCTCGTCGAAGAGCACATGGTAGGTTCCCTCGAGATTGGTGGATTTGCGGTAAAACTTCCGGTACTCGAAGCGCACGGGGAAAACAGCGGTGCAGGCGCAACGGATCCGGACCACCGGCGGGAGGGAGGTAAAACTCTGCGTGTCTATGGTTTTTACCAGCCCGCATGCGTCGCAGCGTATTGTCGCGCCGCTGTCCTCTTTCACGAAAACTTTTTGTATTGTCTCGTCAGCCATGCCACCGCCCGGGCCTGCCTTTGCCAACCGGAAATCAGTCACGCGTGAGAAATCCATTACTTTGTAAAAAGCGTAGCACTTCTCAACGCGATTGGGAATAGGGAGACCCAAGTAATTGTCCGAAGAAATACGGTTTGTTTATTTTTTATGCCGCCTGCTGCCCTTCCTGCTTTCAGCCTTTTCAAGCGGCCATGAGGCGCGAAATGCATAATTATGCCATTGGATACGCTGGACACGGACAACAAAAAAGAAAAAGCCCTGATTTCTCAGGGCTTTCAGGACGATACCGCACGGTATCGGATAATGCGTTGGTGCGGAGGTCGGAATCGAACCGACATGGGGTTGCCCACCCAGAGGTGGTCAGATAAGCTGTTGAAGAGACCGCTTTGAGCGGTCCATAAAATCAAGCCTCCGGCTTTGCCGGAGGTGGCTGACTCCCCTCCCCGTCGTCGCTCATTTCGCCAATCCTGCCAGCAAAACATGAAACCTGGTTGCCGGGCAAACCGAGGTGCCGGTTCGCTGCTGTGTTTCGTCGCCCCCATACACCAGGCCGCGACCGTAGGGAAGAGGGAAATTTCCGGCAAAATGATCTAGGCCCTTGAAGTAATCTCTGTTGATGGTCATCCCGGACTTGATTTCGATTGGGTAGAGATCGGGACCGAGACTGAGCAACAGGTCCACCTCGTTGCCGTTGCTGTCCCGATAGAAATGAAGATTGGACCGTCTGCCGCGATGCAGACGGAACTTTAGTGCCTCCGTGATCACCATGTTTTCAAACAGGTTCCCTCGCAAGGGATCTCGGCTCACATGGAGTTCATTTTCAAGGCCCAGCAGATGAGCGGCCAGGCCCACATCATAAAAATAGAGCTTGGGCGATTTGACGAGCCGCTTGGAGATATTGGCGGCATAAGGAGGCAATCGGAAAACGATGTAGCTTGCCTCAAGCAGAGTCAACCAGTTACGGGCAGTCTGGTGGGAGATGCCGGCATCCGCCGCCAGATTGTTAAAATTGAGCAGCTGCCCGACCCGTCCAGCGCACAGGGTGACAAAACGCTGAAACAGTCCGAGATCTTTTATATTGATTAACTGCCGGATATCCCTTTCCACATAGGTTTCAAGATAAGCTGCAAGAGTTTGGGTTGGTGGCAGATCATCTTTCCAGATTCGGGGATAAAATCCGGTGAGAAGTAGTTTGTCGATGGAAACTTCGGCCAAGGATGCGTTCAGTTCCTCAATGCTGAACGGGAGCAATTTGAGGAGGGCTGTGCGACCGGCAAGGGACTGGTTGATAACGTTTGTCACCTCGAACTGCTGGCTACCGGTCAGGATGAACAGACCGTTACGCTTGTCATCATCAACAATGGTCTGAATATAGGAGAGAAGATCCGGGACATGCTGAATTTCATCCAGGACGGCACCATCAGGCAGCCCGGCAAGAAAGCCGCGAGGGTCTTCCCTGGCGAACTGGCGAGTATCAATGTTTTCCAAGCTGACATATTTTTTGTCGGCAAAGACCTTGCGACATAAGGTTGTTTTGCCGCTCTGCCGAGGGCCGGTAATTGTTATCACCGGATATTGACCGGAAACCTGGAGAAGATAGCTCTCTGCTGTACGGGAAATGAGTTCCATGTTCAAGTCATTACCCGCGTTTCATGTAAATTTCAACTTTAATTTGAGATTTACATGAAACGGCCAACCTGTTGGTCGTTTCATGTACTGATCGGCCATAGTAGAGGCCGTAGCTTACCATAATCGCCCTGTTTCACTCCCGCCCCTCGGTCAGGTTTAGCCGATTGTTATCCGCCAATACCGCGTTCATGCATTACTCTCCCTACTTCAAAGATGGCAGCAAATTCTAATTCGTTCACTTGTTGAATTATCTGATTATCAGAAGACCGGAGAAATGCGACCCCATCACACCAAACATGCTTGAAGAGCGAAGAGAGGTCATAAGCACAATTAGTTTCAATAGAACCCTGGCCTTGAACGATTCCAGCCATGATGGAATGATTGCCGCCATGAACCCAGGCAATCCCTCGCGATATTACTGGCAATCTGCAATATTTTTTCGAAGCGTTTCCGTTTGGATCGTTTACTGTCGGAAAGGCATGAAATTAGTTTTGCCAACATAGCGTCCCTTTTATTTAGGTTTGGCGAGAAGATTGCGTACGCGAACTGCATACATAGTGCATACACGCAAAAAATAAAAGGGTTAACGGCAAAACCGTTAACCCTCTATTTTACTTGGTGCCGGAGGTCGGAATCGAACCGACATGGGGTCGCCCCCGCGGGATTTTGAGTCCCGTGCGTCTACCAGTTTCACCACTCCGGCAGAATGGCTTTTGCAGCCTGTGACGGCGGCATAGGACGAACACTATAGAAGCCTTGCCGATCCCTGTCAAGCCCTAACAGCCCTAAAGAACCGAGCCCAGCCCTGAATTTTCAGTGACCGGTCCCCAGGAAAATTTTCTGGAACCGGTAAAAGTAATCCACCCCCGACCAGACCGTCATCACGGCGGAAACATAGAGGATGCCCTTGCCCAGTTCATGGAGAAAGGGGATGGGTACGACTCCCAGAGGAAAAATCAGGACGCAGAGTGCGGTGTACTGCAAAATGCTCTTCAGTTTGCCCATGCCGCTGGCCGCGACCACGATGCCCGACGAGGCGGCCACGCCGCGGAGCCCGGTGATCACCAGTTCCCTGGCCAGGATGACGAACACCAGCCAGGCCGGAATCTTGTCCATGGGGATCAGCATGACCAGGGCCGCGCAGACCAGCACCTTGTCGGCCACCGGGTCCATCAACTTGCCCAGGACTGTTTCGATCTTATGCTTGCGGGCATAGTAGCCGTCGGCAAGATCGGTAAGCGCCCCGGTCAGGAAAAGAAAAAAGGCGACCAGGCTGATCCCGGCGCTGGGCTGGGGATAGAGAAAAAAGAGCAGAACCGGCGCCACCGCAAAGCGGTACGCGGTGAGCAGATTTGGGAGGGTGAAGATCGCGTGTCGAGACATGGGATTATTAGGGGGCCGTTACCAAACAACCAGTAGATTTTTAACCATCGCCGTTGACACTGTCGCCGGTCACGGCATTTCAAGGTGCAACGGCTTAATTGGCCGCCCCCAGCCAGCGGGAGGAAGAACCTGCCGCCGCCGTCATTTGCCGGTAATGCTGGATGACCTTGGCCACATACTGCTGGGTTTCCGGAATCAACGGAATACCCTGGGCGGCCTCAACCCTGCTGGGGCCGGCATTATAAGCGGCCAAGGCAAGCCTGAGGTTGCCGCCGAACCGGGCCATCATCTGGCGCAGGTAATTGGTGCCGCCGAAGATGTTTTCCTGGGGGTCGAACGGATCCCAGACATTCAGGTCGGCGGCGGTTTCCGGCATCAGCTGCATGAGGCCCTTGGCCCCCTTGGAGGAAATGGCCTGGCAATCGAAGTTGGATTCGGTCTTGATCACGGCCTTGATCAGCAAGGGGTCCATCTCGTACCGGCTGGCTGCCCTGCGGATATGCTCTTCATAGAGGCGCGGATCACCCGCCTTATTTGCCCTGCCACTCCGGAACTGCGGCCGGATCACCCCCGGTTTGTAGCGGGGGTCGTTGGGCACATTGGTGAAATGCACGGTGCCATTTCTGTCGACAAAGGTGTAGATCGTCGCCTGGGCGCCATCCGGCGCCAGCAGTATCGTCCAGACCATCAGAGCCAGGAGTCGCGCTGTAGTCCGGGTCCGGGTTTTTCCCTTGGGTCTGTCTGGTTTCCGTGTCTGCGCCATATCTTCGTCTCCGGGCAGATGCGCCTGCAACAACAGTATACTACGCTTTTGTTCTTTTTTCCCAATCGGCCAAAAATTGTTCCATGCCGAGATCGGTGAGCGGATGCCGGGCAAGCTGAGCAATGACCTTGAAGGGGATCGTGGCGATATGGGCGCCCAACAGGGCCGCATCCACCACATGGATGGGATTGCGGATGCTGGCGACGATCACCTCGGTGGGATAGCCGTAGTTGTCGTAGATGTTCATGATGTCGCTGATCAGATCCATGCCGTTCTGGGAGATATCATCCAACCGGCCGACAAAGGGGCTCGCGTAGCTGGCCCCGGCCTTGGCTGCCATCAGGGCCTGGCTGGCGGAAAAGATCAGGGTCACGTTGGTTCTGATCTTCTCATCGGCAAGCTTTTTCACCGCCTTGAGGCCTTCGGTGGTCATGGGGATCTTGATCACGATGTTCGAGTGGATGGCGGCAAGCTCGCGGCCTTCCCGGACCATGCCCTCGGCGTCCAGGGCGATGACCTCGGCGCTGATCGGGCCATCGACGACCTGGCAGATCTCCTTGATGATCTCAACAAACGGTTTGTTCTCCCGGGCGATCAGCGAGGGGTTGGTGGTAACCCCGTCCACCATGCCCATGTCCACTGCTTTTTTGATCTCTTCGATGTTGGCGGTATCGATAAAAAACTTCATCTATTCTCTCCTTTAATTATTGCCTCCCGTAGGAGCGGCTTCAGCCGCGATTCGCTGGTAATCGCGGCTGAAGCCGCTCCTACAAGAATATCTTTTAAACGGGATCCGGAATCAGCCGTTTTCCTGCCGATCGGTTTCGTGGGCGTCACGATACATCTTCCGGCACTGTTCACTGCAAAAAAATACAGGTGTATCCCCATCTTGTAACACAATTGCCTGCCTTTTGGGAATATAGATATGGCAGACAGGGTCTTCCACCAGCTGATCATGGACGGCGCGGTCGTCTGTTGTTGCGGACTGCCGTACGCTCCCCTGGCTGACAGGCTTCTTTTTTCTTCCCCCCGTCAGCAGACGGTACAGGACATAGAGAAAGAGTGCGTAGATGAAGAGCTTAAACACCGGAAGGCCCCCTGTCCCGCCACTCCTGCCGTTCGACTTTTGCCTGGCCGCGGAGTTCGCCGCAAAGTTCCAGGCTGGTCCGGCCAAGGCGTGGATGCTCATGCTCCGGGGCCACTTCCGCCAGGGGCGCCAGCACGAAAAGCCGTTCGGTGATCCGCGGATGGGGCACGGTCAGGGCAAGGCTCTGTATCATCAGGTCTCCGTAGTAGAGCAGGTCCAGGTCAACGGGTCTGTCCTGGGTCAGGGTGCGATCCCGGCCCAGCGCTGTCTCGATGGCCAGCATGGCGGCGAGCAGGTCGGAGGGAGACAGGGTGGTGGTGATTTCACCCACCGCATTGGTGAACCAGTGGGCCGTGTCCATCCCGACCGGCTCTGTCCGGTATGGGCTGGAGAGCCGGATCAGGCTGATCCCCGTTACTTCGCCCAACCGCTGCCAGGCCTCGATCAGGTTGGTCTGGGTGTCGCCGAGATTGGAGCCCAGCCCGATAAAAGCCTGCTGCGTTTTTTCCACGGCAGAGTTAGATATCCTGCAAGCCCAGCACGTCGAACATGGTGTAGAGGCCGTTGGGCTGGTTCACCACCCAGGCGGCGGCCAGGGCCGCGCCCCGGGCGAAGTTGTCCCGGCTGTGGGCCCGGTGGCTGAGTTCCAGCCTCTCCCCTGCCCCGGCAAAATAGACGGTGTGCTCGCCCAC
>Ga0074199_1001038_pt1 | contig 29466 bp, 24 predicted proteins | sample EPASupsiteSAE347_FD_64528 | JGI IMG/M metagenome (GOLD analysis project Ga0074199, IMG submission 64528) | Bioremediated contaminated groundwater from EPA Superfund site, New Mexico - Sample SAE3-47 | ecosystem: Environmental > Aquatic > Deep subsurface > Groundwater > Contaminated ... | reverse complement strand
CAAAGAAGATTTGCCCTAGTGGTTCAACTTGTACAGATAACCCCATTTTAAGCGAAAAAGATAGTTGCACAATTACTGATAAAGCTACTTGTGATTGTTGTTGTGAAATTGGGCAAAGTGCTCGAGATTGTTGTGCTCCATTAGAATGTGAAGGTACCTGTGGCGCTGATACTGGTAAAACTGTAGGAGTTACTTTAGGTAAATGCGGCGGTTGTAAATCCGCAGGTGCCACTCTTGAAGCTCGAGACGCTGCCTGTAATTGTTCCGGCCATAGTGGTCAATATTGCGATATAAATAATCCCGAGTTTCCTGATGGGGTTTGTACTGATTGTTCTGATTTAAGCGGTCAGACTTGTACGGAGCACAATAATGTTTGTTGTTTAGATTCTCACTCCACAGTGGAAGCGACGGATGATATTTGTCGCGGTGGCAATGGTCAATTAATTACCAATCAGCCCAGTAGTCCTGATTTTGGTTATTGTGCTTATTATCGATGTTCAATTACTGAACCAAGCCAGTGCGCCTCTTCAACACCGGTGAAACTTGGTGATTATTTAACAGTTGAGAAATGCAATCAAAGTTGTGCGGATTTAGAAGATCCTTGTTCAGCTTATGAAACTATTGGTGATTGCCAAAAGAATAGTCGTTGCTGTTTTGACGCCAAAGGAAGTGATGGTAAGAAATGTCGTTTGGGTACCGCTATTACCGCCGGAGTTGATAGTGGTTATTGTGCTTACTATAATTGTACCGCGGAGGAGCCAATAACTTGTGCTTCTTCTACGCCAGCCAAGCTTGGGGTTTATGATAAGTTGGATTCTTGTCTGCGCTCTTGTCCAACTATTCCAAAACCGGGGTTATCCTGCGCCGGTAAAGCGACCTCTACCTGCGCCACTAATATTTGTAATTTCCCCGGATTTGATTGTTTATCTCCCGAGGGAACATTAGGAGTTGAAGCCTCAGATTGTGGCACCTGTTGCTGTAGCCCTAATGCCACGATTGACACTTGTTCCAGTATTGATCCCAAATTAGAATGTTTGAAAGATAAAGGTAATTGTAGTGGTGACAATCGCGGTCTATGTTGTGGTTGTTCTAAAGATGAAGAGTGCGGTGCACCCGCCTCTATTGGTTGTGGTACCGATACTTGTTGTCAAAATCGTCCCGAGATTACCTCTACTTCACCAACTCATCTTGCTGATAATATTTGTCGCAATTCGGTTGCCAAAGCTACTTTTAACCAATTAATGGATATTACTAGTCTCACTGATAATATTTTACTATTAGAAGAAAGGGATTATAGTCAGGGTACTTGTCCAACGGGCACCTTTATTGCTAAAGGAGATTCAATGGCAGAGTTGTTAGCTCAATCAGATCAGACTTGGTTTAATCGCGTCGTTGAGAAAATAAAATTGTCATTTGCCCAAATTTCCAAAAGATTAACCGGCTCAGCTTTAGCCGATGTTCCGGGACCAAATAAACTTTACTGTGCGACGCCCGGAATAGTGTCAGGAGAGAACGCCGGTGATAAAACAACCGTTGTTTTTGCTCCGAAAAAATTATTAGCCCCTAATGCTAACTACTATTTAGTTGTTCTGGGAGATGTCCAGTTAAATAGCCAATTGGGCGTCCTTAGCTTAACGGGAATTGGTTTTAATGGAGTTGGCTATTTGGATCCCATTACTGGTCGTAATATCGAAGGAGAAAATATTAAGTTTAATAGTCGTAATTATCCTAATTCTCATATTATTAAATTTACTACCTTATCGGCTCAGGGGCCACTCGCCGGAATTTGTGCTATTGATAAAGTGACGATTGTCCCGTCCTCTTATCTCTTTAGAACTTCCGATAATGATTTAGATGAAGACGATGGTAATGTTAATAGCAAGACTTTTGATACTAAAGCCGATCGGGATAAACTTTTTACCGCCCGTGCTTATAGTGTTGATGGGCAGAGTTTACAGCCGGTGACTGGTTACTTTTGGGATTGGGAATTCTCCATTAGTGACACTAAAATTGCTGTCCGCACCCCGGTTAATAATCTAGAAACCTACCGCGCTTTAATTACCGCTCAAACCGGGGTCACTGACGGAGAAACTTCAGCCAAAGCAATAGTGAAGATGGATCGTTTTATTACTGGTTGTCAGCCGGGAAGTTGTTCTTGTCTTGATGCTAGCTGTTCTAATAATTGCTGTAATGTTTATTCTGGCGGCGATGGCTTTAATGCTTTTGCTAATTTATACGTTTTCTTATGTAATAACCCTTGGCCACCGATTAGCAGCGATGGTAATTGGTCACCATGGGCTGATAGTTGTGTTGGATCCATTACCCCTAACTGTGCTGACTACAATTATAAATTCTACTATTGTCGTGATGCTGGCACCGCTGGAACCCTAGATGACTTACCCGCGATTATTAATCAAGCGGTGATTCGCGGACAAAGCGCTAATTTAATGTGTAGCTCGGATCGGGAGCCCTGTACTAATCTCGGCAGTCTCTGTGGAAGAGACCAAAATGGTGACGGTCAAAAGGATGGCATTTGTTCTTGGAATGTTTTGAAAGAATCATATTTTTTCCGGGAAGTTATTCCTGCCAGTGGAGAAATTACCGAGGCGATTGATCAAAAAACTGGTGGAACAGTATTAGTTGAATGGCGAGCCAACGCTAATCAGGCTGAGTTTTATAAAATTTATTACCTTAAAGCTGGTAAAGGGAATGTCCAAACTAAAGAAGTAAAAGCGAGTGACGCTTGTCAGATAATCGGTTCCATTCATCAATGTCGTCTTTTAATTGGTGAACTAACTAATAATATAGCTTATATTTTTAATGTCAGTGTAATATCAGCTAATCGAACGGAAAGCTCATTATCTAATGAAAAGACTGCTACGCCTACTGATCAGATCGCTCCAGCCACGCCTCGGGACTTATCAGCTAGTCAATCAGCGAGTTCCACTTTAACTTTTACTTGGATCGCTAATCTAAGCGACACGGCCTTCTATCGCCTCTATCATGGTATCGCGGCGGGGCGCTATGGCGAATCATTTGATTCCGAGAAGCAGGCTACGGAGCTTAGTTTCGCTCTAGATGAATTTGTTTCCGGAAAAAATTATTTTACTCTTTCCGCCTTGGATGCTAGCGGTAATGAAAGTGCTAAATCTTTAGAAATTAGTGTTGATATCCCCTAATCGATTTGTAAATTTTATTAATATGAAAAAAAATAAGTTCCGGTTAATTTTGGCGGTTATTTTTTTAATTTGTTTTTTTGGAATCGTCAATCATTCCCAAGCTCAATCTGAGACTAGTGACGCGATTGCAGTCCGGGTTGTGCCTAATCCGAATCATTATAGTGTTTTTCGTTGGTATGACAGTCAAGGCTTCCAAGGCTCGCCTCAGGCCTTAATTGTTGATGGGTATGAAGCGATTCGAGATGGTCGGACGGTTTATGTTAATGCTGCTAATATTGATTTAGCCACCCGGACCATTTATACTAATATTTATTTAATTTCCTATAACCAGAATCCTGCCGCCAAAACCGTCGATATTTTAGGGCAGATTGTCTCTCATTGGAAATTCAATAGTAATTTAACTTCTCCCACTGCCTCCTCAACTTGCGCCATTTCAGCTATTAGTTGTGGGTCTAATACTGATTGTGCCACCGACCAATTTTGCGCTACTTCTTCTGCCGAAAATGCCTCGAGCTCTTGTTTGCTAAAAGAGGCTAAAAATTGTTTGGTGGATACTGATTGTCCTAACAATCTTTTTTGTGATAGTTTGAAAGCTAAGATTGCTCGGGATATTAGAAGAGTGGGGAAATTGGAGGAATTAAAGGAAGCTTTATTTAAGTTTAAAAATCTTAATGATCGCTATCCAGTCTTAGCCGCCGGTACTTATTTAAAAAATTATTCATTATCAGTTTGGCCCAGTTGGACCCAAGCCCTATTAGCGGATTTGGCTGTATCACAAAACTTTTTTGATCCTATTAATCGCTTAGGTGCTTGCCCAGGATTTGATTTTAAAACTTGTTGGAATAAAGATACTCAGAGATTTTTTTCCGATCCCCCATCTCCCGGAGGTTCACTGGTTCTGCCGACGGGTAGTTATGGTTTAGTTTACGCTACTGATGACAATGGCTCTAATTATGATTTGTGTGCTGTTATGGAAAGTCGTGATCCAGTTTTGAGCTACCGATTCTCGCCTAATGATCCCGCTTCCTCTGCTTGCGTAACGGCTACTGGTATTATGGCTGGAGGAGAATCAACTAATAGTGCCCCCCAGTTGATTAATAAATTTTTAACCGGTGAGGCGGGGCGAGAATTTAATGGTTTTATTAAAGTGAGTGATAAAGAAAAAAATCCGTTGACCTGGTCGATTAGTGTTTCTGGTTGGTCTGGATCACCTTTAATCTTAAAAGATACTAGTAACCCCGAACAGAAGAAAGTGTATGCTCAAACAGCTGCCGGAAAAGGGATTTATCCCTTAAATTTAACCGTTACTGATAATCGCGGCGGAGTTTTAAGTACCACCACTCCGATCACTATCATTGCTCCAGTCACCGCGATTGAAGCCGATAATGGTGAATATATTTTAGATCCTAAAATCCCTTTTGGTTATAGTTTCTCTTTTTTCAGTAATAATCTAACAGGTACCAACCCAAATTATACACTCACTAAAGTTTCGGGCCAGCTCGATTTATTAAATTCCGGTAGTATTAAAAAAACTGTTGAGGTGGTGGGGAGTAATAAATATCGCGTTAATTTTAAGGGTTATATCAATACCGGAAGTAAATTTTATCAGGATGCTGATTTAGTATATCGATTATCAGTCACTGATAAACTAGGACAGACTGCCAGTAAAGAATTTTTAATTAAAATTATTGTTCAAAATCCCGCCCTAGATTTTAACTGTCCACTGGCGACGCGGCTCAATCGCGACTATAAATGCTTTATTGGTACTGATCGGCAAGGAAATCATACTATAAATTATACCGGTTCTTTACCGCAAGGGTTGAACTTGGCGACTGATAATACGCTCACTTTGAATTCTTTGCCGTCCAAGCTAAACTGGTTTAGCCGCATCGGGGGAATGATTAGCCCGGTCCTGGGTGCAGATGTTGATCCCCTTAATTACTATATCAAAGGGCAACCCACAGCTCTGGGTTTATGGCCCACAGTAGTAAGAGCAACTAATGAGTACGGTGCTTCTACAACTAAGCAATTTTTTCTCAAAGTTAATAATTACTGTGGTGACGGAATAAAACAAGCTCCTAATACTGAAGGACGAGGGGGAATTTATAATGATGGTTATGAAGATTGCGACGGTTCAAGTGGTATCACCGCGAGTCCTAGCTCCAGTAGTCCGGAGTGGCAATATGGTTGTCAAACTGGACCCAACACTACTACCCCAGAACCAATCTCTACAAATAGTTACTGTATTTTCACATCACCTTTAAAGGGCGGTGGCTATTGCGGCGATACTTATTGTCAAGCTAAAATTGGCGATCGATTAATGGAGACAATTACTAATTGTCCGATTGATTGTAATACGGTTCCGCCTGACTGTACTCCAAAGTGCGCTAGTAATAATGCCTGCGGTCCTGATGGCTGCGGTGGCTCCTGTGGTGAATGTAAAGGGATTTGTTTAAAAGATGGGACCTGCTCTAATAGTTATTGCCAACCCACTTGTATTGATAAAGCTTGTGGAGATAATGGCTGTGGTGGCTCGTGTGGCTCCTGCCCGAGTAATATGACCTGTGCGAGTGGTCGCTGTCTTAAGCCAGGATGTAAAAGAAATGGTACTTGCGAACCCAAATTAGGCGAAAATTGTGCGAGCTGCGCTATTGATTGTGGTTGCGGAGCTTATCAAACTTGTAATCAGAATCTGCAAAGTTGTGTGACTCAAGGTACTTGTCCCACCAGTTGCGGTTCGCGTCAATGTGGTGATAATGGCTGCGGTGGTGTGTGTGGAATATGCCCCCCAAAAGATGTCTGTTTAAAAACTGGTTATTGCTGCACACCCATTGATTGTACTAATCGAGAGTGCGGCTCTGATGGTTGCATAAAGGAGTGCGGTCCTGATTGTCCGACTGGAAAAATTTGTAATTCTAAGGGTCGCTGCGTGGAACCGCCTAAGGATTATTGTGGCGATAAAAAATGTACGGCTACGGCCAATGAAGATTGTAAAACTTGTCCGGCCGACTGTGCCTGTGAGCCTAATCAAGTTTGCAAAGCCAATAGTAGTGGTAAATTTGTTTGTTCCTGTAATGATAGTTGTGAAGGCAGGGAATGTGGTACTAATGATTGCGGCGGATCATGTGGAACTTGCCCCGCGGGAGAGACTTGCCGCAGTAATCAATGCTTTGGTGGCGGTGATTGTAGCCATTATGTTAATTGTGTCTTTAAAGAGTGCGGGCCGGATGGTTGCGGTACCGGGGAGACTTGTGGCACGTGTTTAGACAATCAAAACTGTAATCATGGTGTTTGCGTTGATATTCCTCCTGACACCCCTGACAATCTATCGGGTATTTAATAAAATTTTATGAATAATAAAAAAGTTATTATCGGAATAGTTATCATTTTAGTGGTGGTCATTTTAGTGGTGATTGGTATTTTTGTCTTTCGACCTGATAAGTCCGGCAGTAACCAAAAGAATAATCAGCAGCCGGCTGGTGAGGAACTGCCTGCTCCAGAGTTTTTAACTGATCAAGAAAAAAATGCTTTTGGTCTTTCTGACGATGTTAAAGCCCAGGTTCTTAGTCGAGATGAGTTAGGTGAGGTGACTGTTTATAAGATTATCAATCGTGATCAAGATATTATTCCCGATCCTAGTGAGATTCCGTCGATTAGCCCTCGTCGTTAAAAATTTAACCAACTCTTTCAATTTGACTGGTAAAGAGCTGAGAGATCGGTTATAATTAAGATATAATAATTTATTGGAAAAATATGTTTAATGATTTAAACAACCCCAACAATCAAAATCGTCCAGCGGTTGACGATATTTTCGCGGAGACTGATAAAGTGCCAGCTAATGGTAATCGGACAAGTGAGATAGAAACCCGCCGGGTGGGTTTAGTCTCTAATTCAACTGATCGACCAGAATCGACGGAACGCTCCGGAGGTGGAAAATGGTTAAAAATTGTTTTAATTTTAGTGGTAATATCAGTTCTTGGATTAGGCGGTTACTTGGCTTATAGCAAATTTTTGAAATCATCTGACGTTCCAGCTAGTACACCAGCAGAGAATAAAGTAGTTAACAAAGCAACGTCAACTAATAAAGCAGCTGATACTGGTTCTTTTGTCCCTACAGCTAATGAGCAATCTTCAGATGATGCTAATGCCTCAACAACTTCTAATGAAGAAATTCCTCTAATTCCCGGAGTTAATACCCCAACCACTACGCCCCTGGCTAGCACCTCCACCCCCCTAAACCAATTAGCGGTTGACTCTGATAGTGATGGTTTAACTGACGCGGAAGAGAAATTGGCAGGCAGTAATCTCAATATCATCGATACGGATAATGATGGTTTGAGCGATTATGAAGAAGTAAGAATTTATCGTACTAGTCCGATTAATCCCGATTCCGACGGTGACAAATATTTAGATGGTGCCGAAGTAAAAAGTGGCTATAATCCTAATGGTCCCGGAAAAATGTCTGGGGCGCAATAACCCTGGATAGGAGTTTATGTTAAATAATAATCTAGACAATAAGCTGCGATCGCGGGCCAAAATTTTTTCTCCGACCACCTCTCGTCCGCCGATTTCCTTGAATTTACACACCATGCCTCAGACCGCGACCGGCCATTTTAAGAAATGGCTGGTTTTAAGTTTAATAATTTTTGGCTTATTAATTATTGTCGCCATACTCGCCCTATGGTAGTTTCTGCTCTTAGATCTATTTATGTTCAATCATAAGTCTAAAAACAAAATTATCACCTCATCTCAACCAGCTGTTGATCAGGATTTCATAGTTCATAACATGCCCAGCCAAAAAAAGGCAACCGGGTCAGTATTTAGCTTGGATACCCCATCGTCTAAGGGATTTACCCCGACAGCTCCAAAACATAATTTTCAAACCATTGGTTTAGTTATTATTCTGGGGGGTCTCTTATTAATTGGCGGTCTAGTTTATGCGAGTTACAGTTTTATTATTAAACCAGGGGCCGGAAAGAATGAATTAGTTGAATCTAGTCTGATCGACAAGAATAAAGAGAAGGTTGCTACGACTACCCCCGAAGTAGCTTCTTCTAGCCCGGAAGAGAAAATCGACATGGCTGCCTCCACTTCAGAATTATTAGTTGCTTCTTCTTCGGTCTGGTTGGGAGAAGCTACTAGTACCGCGACAACAACCATGAGCGAAGAATTAACTGGTAAAGATGGCCGTAATTTGCCGCCTTTGACAGATTTAGACGATGACGGCTTAAAAGATGATGAAGAAAATTTATTAGGCACTGACCTCAACTTAACTGATTCGGACGCTGATTCTTATTCTGATGCCGCTGAGCTTTTAGGCGGCTATAATCCCGCGGGGCAAGGCAAGTTAAATACTAACGTTAATTTAATTAAGTATTCAAACTCCACCTTTAATTATGAGGTTTTAGTACCCAAGAATTGGTTAGCTAAAGCTTTGAATAATGAGGCTACAGTGGTTTTTGGAGTGGCTGATGACTCTTTGCTGCAAGTTTCCGTTCAAGATAACTCTGATCAAGTTAATATTCTCAGTTGGTATGAGGAATCTTTTCCGAATGTGGTGGTTACTTATGATAAATTAAAAAATACCGATAATTGGGATGGAATCTGGGGGGAAGATGGTTTGAATTTTTATTTAACTGATAAAAATCATGAAAAAATTTTGGTAATTTCTTATATCCCGGCGGTTGATAATCGGATTGCTTATCCCAGTATTTTTAAAGCGATTATTAATTCTTTAATTATTAAATAATTATTTTATTATTTGAAAAATCCCCGGGAACCGGGGATTTTTTAGGTTTAACAACAAAATTAGTTTTTAACCAATTATCTTATCGATCAGGCCGTACTTTTTTGCCTCTTCCGCACTCATATAGTTATCTCGATCGCTGTCTCGTTCCACATCCGCTATTTTTTGTCCCGTATGGAGAGCAAGAATCCGGTTCATTTTATCTTTAGTTTTTAGAATATGTTCGGCTCGGATTTTAACATCTGAAGCTTGTCCTTCAGCTCCCCCCATTACTTGATGGATCATAATCTCGCTATTTGGTAGAGCGAATCTTTTTCCCGGAGTGCCGGCGGCTAACAAGATGGAAGCCATTGAGGCGGCGAGACCAACGCAGATCGTAGAAACATTCGATTTGATATAACGCATGGTATCATAAATTGCTAGGCCAGCTGTGACTGACCCACCCGGGCAGTTAATATAGAATTTAATATCCTGATCTTTATTCTCAGCGTCCAGAAAAAGAAATTGGGCGATGACAATATTGGCTACATGGTCATCAATCGGTTCGCCTAGGAAGATGATTCGATCTTTCAGGAGACGAGAATAAATATCATAGGCTCTTTCCACTGACCCATCTTTTTCAATCACGGTTGGTATTAATGGCATATAATTAAAAAATTATTGAGTTTTCATTAGATTCTATTATAAATAAAATTTGCTTTTTTGTAAAGATCAGCTAACTTGATTTTTATTAAGAACTATTCTAAGATATATTAAAGTTTAAGCTAATATAAAATAACTTGTTTCCCCGGACTGACGGGATTCATTTTTTTTAATTTATGTCACTTACTCAAAGATTTGCCAAACTATCCTCTCGGGCTAAAGCCTGGTGGATTTTGGTGGTTATTATCATCTTCGCCGGGTTAGTTGGGATTACGGCGAGTGGAGATCTGTATAACAATTCTTCCGCTAAGTTAGCCTCTAAAACCAACAATATTATAGTTTTGCCAAAAATTAAAGCTCTGCCTTTTAACCTTGGCCTTGATCTCCAAGGTGGAACCCATTTAGTTTATCAGGCTGATGTGACTAATATCCCTGACAAAGATCGGGCGGGCGCGATGGAGTCAGCTCGTGATGTTATAGAAAGACGGGTTAATGCTTTTGGAGTTAGTGAACCAGTAGTTCAGGTCAATAAAAGTGCGACTGGTGAGTATCGGATTATTGCTGATTTAGCTGGTATTAAAGATGTTGGTGAAGCGATCAAAACAATCGGGGAAACGCCGATTTTAGAATTTAAGGAGGTGAATGAAGCAGCACAAACCATTAATGTTAATTCTTCATCAACAAAAGATATTAATTTAGATCTTAATTCTCAATGGAAAAATACGGAATTAACTGGTAAATATTTAAAACGTTCAACAGTCCAGTTTAATCCCAATGATGGTTCGCCAGAAGTTTCTTTAGAATTTGATGCCGAAGGGGCGAAGATGTTTGAAGAAATCACCGGACGTAACATTGGCAAACCGGTTGCTATCTTTTTAGATGGTTATCCAATTAGTGTGCCCACAGTTAATGACAAAATTACTGGTGGTAAAGCCACTATCTCTGGTCAATTTAATATTGAAGAAGCTAAGTTATTAGTAAAACGGCTAAATTCCGGGGCGCTACCAGTTCCGATTACACTTATTTCGCAAAAAACTGTGGAAGCTAGCTTAGGTTCCCGGTCTATTAATAATAGTTTACAAGCGGGGTTGCTTGGCCTGTTGTTAGTTTCTTTATTCATGATCATTTATTATCGGTTGCCGGGTCTACTTTCAGTTTTGTCACTCGTAGTTTACGGGTTAACTGTTTTAGCTATTTTTAAAGCTCTGCCCTTATGGCTCGCTTTAGTGTTGATTATTGTTATGATCAGCCTGGTCTTTTATATTTTTAATGAATTAAAGATATTCAATGGCACTCTAGCCCTGCTTTTTGCCGTTATTGGTTTGCTCCTTTTCTTCTACGCCTTAAAGCCTATTACCCTCACTTTGTCAGGAATTGCCGGTTTTATCCTGTCGATCGGGATGGCTGTTGATGCTAATATTTTGATTTTTGCTAGAACCCGGGAAGAACTAAAAGCTGGTAAGTCGGTGCGCCAGGCAGTGGATGACGGCTTTAAGCGTGCTTGGCCGTCGATTCGCGATGGTAATGTTTCCACGATTATTACTTGTTTAATTCTGATGTTCTTTGGCACTTCGACTATTCAAGGATTTGGAACTACTCTATTTATTGGTATTTCCGTTTCTCTTTTTAGTGCCATCGTGATTACCCATACGCTTTTCGTGATTATTTTGGGTTCGTGGTTAGAGAAAAGAACTTGGTTACTAGGAGTCCATCGTCCCAAAGTAGATTCAACTAATAATAATTAATTATATGATTTATCGGATAATTCAAAAAAGAAAAATCTTTTTCTCATTATCTAGTTTGGCCGTTGTGGCTTCAATTTTGGCTTTGATTTTTTGGGGCTTAAATTTTGGTATTGATTTTACTGGCGGTAGTTTGTTAGAAGTAGAATTTAAGAATTATCAACCCAGTATTACTGAGATCCAAGATGCCCTTAAAGATGTTAATCTTCACAATTTAGTGGTTCAACCCACTAGTGACTCTGTTATTTTAAGATTTAAGGAGAATGCCGAGGAAACTCATCAGTTGGCTTTGAAGAAATTAGGTGATTTAGTTAAGGACAAAAAAGATGCCTCTTTTAAAGAACTGCAATTTGATTCCGTTGGTCCATCAATTGGCCAGGAGTTAAAAAGCAAATCTTTCAACGCCACACTTATTGTTTTTATCATGATCATTTTGTATATTTCTTTAGCTTTCCGCAAAGTATCAAAACCAGTTGCTTCCTGGAAATATGGTGTCGCGGCTATTATTGCCTTAATCCATGATATCCTTTTTATCCTGGGAGTGTTTTCTGTCCTAGGTCACTTTTATGGGATTGAAGTTAATACACCGTTTATTGCCGCGGTTCTCACGGTTCTAGGCTATAGTGTTAGCGATACCATTATTGTTTTTGACCGGATCAGAGAAAATCTTCCTAAAAGTCAGGAAAACTTTGAAAATACTGTGAATCGCAGCGTTAATCAAACTTTAACTCGTTCTATAAACACCTCTTTCTCCGCTATCCTAGCGCTGTTGGCTATTTTATTCTTTGGTGGAGATACTATTAAAGATTTTGCTCTCGCTTTAATTGTCGGTATCTTTATCGGCACCTATAGCTCGATATTTATCGCTAGTCCAGCCCTGGTAATGTGGGATAATTTAGTTCGCCGACGAAAATAGTCTAATAATAATAAAAAAAGGGCTGTTCTCAGCCCTTTTTTTATTTGGTATAATAAGGAGGTATATAAATAAAAATGGAAGTCTTTTTTTCTAAAAAATTAGGTCAATTATCAGGTCAGCGATTAATTGAAGAATTAATCGAAGTTTGTTATTTGGCAATAGTTTTTTTAATTCCTCTCTGGTTCGCCTATTTCTTTCCCACCTACCATATTTTTGAATTGAATAAGATATGTTTATTTCAGGTATTAGTTTGTTTATTATTATTTTTTACAGCTGTTAAGCTAGTTTTCTATTCCTCGTATCAGTCTTTATCTCCGCGAGCATTTTTCAAAAAATACTGGCTTATCCCCACTATCTTTATTTCCGGTTTGGGGTTAAGCCTGCTGTTTTCTGAAAATCCAATTTTAAGTTTTTATGGCTCTTTAGAGCGCCAAGCGGGTCTGACTAACTATCTCTTTTATTTCCTGTGGTTTATTTTATTAAGTTTTAATCTAACTTTTTCTTTAGATTCTTGGCAAAACAAAGTGAAGCGGTTGATTATTACTATTATTAGTTCAGCTACCTTAGTCGGACTTTATGGGATTCTTCAAATTTTATCTATTGATTTTATCGTTTGGCCTAATTCCTTTTTAAATAACCGCGCCATGTCCTCTTTTGGTCAGCCAAACTTTTTAGCCTCATGGTTATTATTAGTTTTACCATTAAGTCTTTATTCATTATTTACTAGTAAGAAATTTCTTATTAAGTTTTTTTATCTTTTGGTGCTTCTCATCCAATTTATTGCTTTAATTTTCACCGGCAGTCGTGGGGGAATGATCGCTCTCATCGGCGCCTTAATTTTATTTTTGATTTACTGGCTAAGCCAGCGAAGTTGGTCGCGTTCTCGGAAAATCTTAATGGTGATATTTTCTTTGTTTATTTGTAGCTTATTGTTAATTGTTTTTAATTCTGTTTCCGGTGGGCGACTGCAAGAGTGGCGTAATTTAAATTATGGCTCTTTGGGAATTAGAGTCCAGTTAATCAAAGCCGCCCAGCAGGGAATTAGTGCCAGACCTTGGTTAGGGTATGGTCTGGAATCTGGTCGCAACATTTTTATTGAATACTATCAGCCTGAGTGGGGAGCCTATGAAAGCGTTGGAGCCACTGCTGATCGGGCTCATAATATCATCCTCGATATACTGTTAGCCAACGGAATTTATGGTTTGCTTCTTTTTATCGGTTTGTATTATTTTTTCTTTAAGTTAGCCCTGAGAAACATTCGTTATTATTTCTCTAAAAGTCTATCAGTCGCTTTAATATTTGGTTGGTCGGCTTATTTATTTTCTTTATTGTTTAGTTTTACTACGGTTACGGGAGAAATTTATTTTTGGCTTTTTTTAGCTATTTTAGTAGCTATTAACGCGAAACAGCAGCCGGAGATGATCAGAACAAGCAGCCCCGAGATTATTAAGCCAACTCGGCTTAATCTAGTTGTCAGATTTGGTCTAGTCGTTATTATTGGTGGGTTGATGTTTGGGCTAATTAATCGATCACTTAAAATGATAATTGCGGATTATTATTTTAATCAAGCTCTCATTGCCCTGGTCGAGCGTGATTATGCCGTGGTGGTTAAGATTAACAGCTATTGGCGCGAACAAAAGATCAATCCGATTTCTCAAACCGCTTATGGCCTTTTTTTAGGGGATAAATTATGTGACCTTTATCCTTTTATTACCGATAAATCGTCTCAAAAAATAATTAAAGATGAATTGTTATTAATTGATCAAATTTCTCCTGGCTCCAGTGCCTATGGTTTATTAGTGAAGGCTAAAATAAGTACCGCCTTAAACAATCCCATAGTGGCTAGAAAATATTTTGATTCTTTAATTATGATTACACCTTATTGGCCGCTCGTTCATTTGTCTCTTGGCAACCTGTTGATGGTTAGTGGTGATTTTCCAGCCGCGCTTATTAGTTATGATTCAACTTTGGTTAATTTACCTCCTCTTAACGACCCACGTCTTAACGAGGAACATCGTCAATTAGTCTTAGGTTATCATTATTTTATTAACCAGCGTAAGGCGGAAATCTATTTTGCACAAAAGGATTATACGGCCGCTCGCCATTACTACCAACTCGCTTATGGTAATAATTTAGCTGATTACACTCTACTGAAAAAGATTGCCGACACCTACTATCTCCAAGGAGATATCCCTCAGGCGATTGTTTATAATCAACGTGGTTGGCAGCGGAGCCCCCAAGATTACAATTGGCTCGTTGCGCTCGCTAATCTTTATTATGAAGCTCACGACTTAAAACAAGCGATTAAGTGCTTGGATCAGGCAATCGAATTAGCTCCCGAGCGAGCCGAATTTAAAAATTTAAAAATTAAGATGCTAACTGATTAAATATATGTTTATCTTTTGGTCAATCGCTGTTTTTATTTTTGGTTTAATAATTGGTAGTTTCCTCAATTGTTTGATTTGGCGCATGTATAAAGAGGAAACTATGGGCGGAAGATCCTATTGCCCACACTGTCGACAAATTATCACTTGGTATGACAATATTCCTTTGTTAAGTTTTCTCTTACTCCGGGGTCGTTGTCGTCAGTGTCGAATTAAAATTTCTTGGCAGTACCCTTTAGTAGAATTCTTTACCGCCTTATTATTTTTGATTACATTCCAAACATTAAAAGATAATAACCAATTATTTTTAGTTCTAGGTCATGATTGGTTTTTGATTATTACGTTAATCATTGTGTTTGTTTATGATTTACGTTGGCAGCTCATCCCAATGAATATAATCTGGGTAATGAGTGGAGTAATTTTTGTTTTTAATTTATTTTTAGGAGTCCCCTGGTGGTTGCTATTACTTTTTGCTGCCATCGGAGCGGTTTTCTTTTTAGTGCAATACCTTTTAACTAAGAAAAAAGGGATCGGCGAAGGTGATATTTGGTTGGGATTATTTCTAGGCTTAGCTTTTCCTAATGCTAGTCAACTCCTGCTAATTATGTTTTTAGCTTATTGTGTGGGGGCAATCGTTAGTCTGGTTTTAATGTCTTTGAAGAAAAAGGGTTTAAAATCAGTGATTGCTTTAGGCCCTTTTTTAGCTTTAGGAGCTATTATTACCCTAATTTGGGGGAGTTCAATCATTAATTGGTATTTGGGTCTCTTCTAGCCCTTAGTTTGCGCCCAGAGACAATTGTTAAATCTTTAGAAATTTTGTATAATATTAACAGCAATTACTTTAAGCATTTTTTATTTTTATGAAAGATAATGTGATCGCCGGTCTTGATATTGGCTCAACCTCTATCCGGCTGGTTATTGGCCAAAAAATACCTGGTCCCGCTGGCGATGAACTACAAATCATCGGGGCGGTTTCGGGACCAACCGCTGGCGTGAGCCGGGGGATAGTAAACAGTATCGAAGAGACTACCTCCTCTATTTCAGCGGTTCTAGAAAAAGCTGAGCGTTTGGTCGGTGTCCCGATTACTCGAGTGTGGGTTAGTATTAATGACCCCCATATTAAGTGTGAACGCTCCAAAGGTGTAGTGGCGGTTGGCCGGAGCGATGGGGAAATCAATGAAAACGATGTTAATCGAGCCATTGAGGCCGCTCGCGCCTTAGCCGTACCAGTTAACTATGAGATTTTACACGTTATTCCGATTAAGTTCAGTGTTGATAATCAGAGCGATGTCAAAGATCCTATTGGGATGAATGGTATTCGTCTGGAAGTAGAGACTTTGATTGTCCAGGGATTAAGTACCCAAATTAAGAATTTAACCAAAGCGATCTATCGGACTGGTTTAGAGATTGAGGATTTAGTTATCGCTCCTTTAGCGGCCGCAGAAGCGGTTTTAAGTACAAAACAGAAGGAGTTGGGCGTAGTTTTAATTAATCTCGGCTCTTCCACTACCTCACTGGCCGTTTATGAGGAAAGAAATTTAATTCATACCGCCGTTCTGCCTTTAGGGGCTGAACATATCACCGCTGATATTGCTATTGGTTTGCGTTGTCCCATTAATCTCGCGGAAAGAATTAAACAAGAATACGGCAACGCGGTACCTGATGAGGTTGATAAGAAAGAAGAAGTTGACGTCACTCACCTTGTTAAAGAAGAAGAGGTTAATGATGATATTAGTTTTATCTCGCGGCGATATTTAGCCGAAATTATTAATGCTCGAGTGGAAGAAATTTTTGATAAGGTGGATAATGAATTTAAAAAAATTGATCGTTCCGGAATGCTACCAGCTGGAGTTATTTTTGTCGGCGGTGGAGCTGACTTGCTTGGCTTAGTGGAAGCGGCTAAAAAGAAGCTTCGTCTTCCGGCGGCCGTGGGGGTGGCTAAAAATATTAATGTGGTGATTGATAAGGTTAAAAATCCCGAATTCTTAACCGCTTTGGGTCTCGTAATTTGGGGTAATAACTTAGAGACCGAAGGGGCGATGAATAGTAGTAAATTTAAGAAAAATTTTGCCGGTATCTCAGAAAAAGTTAAGGGGCTATGGAATAAGATTATGCCCAAATAAGGATAATAACTAATAAGAAATTTTATGGCGGAAATAAAACCAGAAATTGAAACTTTTGCCAAAATAAAAGTAGTTGGTGTTGGCGGTGGTGGCGGTAGTGCGATTAATCGCATGGTTACCAATGGTATTAAGGGGGTCGGTTTTGTGGCAATCAATACTGACGTGCAAGCTTTACATTATAATAAAGCTAACGAAAAGCTTCATATTGGCAAAACAGTAACGCGTGGTTTAGGGGCGGGAATGAATCCGGATTTAGGTAAAAGCGCCGCGGAAGAATCTCAAAATGAAATTAAAGAAACTTTGAAAGGTTGCGATATGGTTTTTGTTACTTGTGGTTTAGGCGGAGGCACTGGTTCAGGGGCTTCTCCGATTGTAGCTCAAATCGCTAAAGATGCCGGCGCTTTAACGGTGGCTGTGGTTACTAAACCATTTATGTTTGAAGGCGGTCAACGAAAAAACATTGCCGATCGCGCCTATGCGGAATTGGCTGATAAAGTTGACACCATTATTACCATCTCTAATGATAAATTATTACAGGTTATTGATAAGAAAACTCCACTTTTAGAAGCTTTTAAGATTGCCGATGATGTTTTGCGTCAGGGCGTTCAAGGGATTGCCGAAATCATTACTGTACCGGGAATTATTAATGCCGATTTTGCTGATGTTAAAGCTGTCATGGCTAATGCCGGCTCAGCTTTAATGGGTATTGGTCAGGCGAGTGGAGAAAATAAAGCGGTTGAGGCTGCTAAGGCCGCCATTAACTCAAACCTATTAGATATGTCAATTGATGGTGCCCGAGGTATTGTCTTCACTATTACCGGTGGTGCCGATTTAAGTATGACTGAGGTCAGTGAAGCGGCTAAGGTGATTACCTCAGCTGCCGATGAGGACGCTAAAATAATCTTTGGTGCCGTGATTGATGAGAAGATGAAGGATTCTATTAAAATTACGGTGGTGGCGACTGGTTTTGATGGTCATACTAAAACTCAAAAGAGTGAAATTAGTAAAGTTTACACCCCTAACACCTTTATTGTTGAGAAAGAGAGTGAAAAGGAACCCCTTCATAATGCTGAAGTTGACAAAAATAAAGGGAAGTTCTCGGTTTTTAAAAGTTTACCTGTGAAACCGGCTTTGGAGAAGAAAGCCGAGAGACCAACCTCAGATGAAGATAGTGATTTGAGTGTCCCCGCCTTTATTCGGAAGAAAATGGGGTAAAATAAGGCTCTAATTTCGATATATTTTAGAATAAAGATTGGTTAAAATCCCCACCGTGACCGGGGGGATTTTTTGGTTCATTAATTTTACGTTTTTCTGTGGATAACTCTCATTTTTTTTATATTTTTTTGAAAAATTAGCTGAATTGACCCGAGGGTAAAAATTTGCTAAAATATTAGTAGATACAACATTTAGTGGTCTCTTTTTAAAAAAGGCCACAAAATATAGGATTTTATGAAATGCCCCATTTGTTACTTCCCCGACACTAAAGTCGTTGATTCCCGGGTTGCCCAGGACGGTTTGTCGATCAGACGACGTCGCGAATGTCTAAAATGTGCCTTCCGTTTCTCTACCTATGAGGAAATAGAATTGCTGGATCTGATTATTGTCAAACGCGACGGTCGACGTGAAGCCTATAGTCGTGAGAAGCTAACTAATGGTCTTAAACGTTCTTGTGAAAAGCGACCAATTACTGAAGATCGCTTTAAACGACTAATCCATTCGATTGAACGTGATCTCCAACGTTTAAAGAAATCTGAGATAACCTCTAAGCAAATTGGTCAAGCTGTAATGAAAAACTTAAAAAAAGTTGATCCGGTGGCCTATATCCGCTATGCCTCAGTTTATGAATCTTTTAAAGATGCGCACGAGTTCCGGAAAGAATTAAATAAACTTATTAAAGAAAAACAATAATTAAGTTAATTCGGCCCTAGCTTAGGCTTCGGGTGACATTCTCATATGTCTGAAACCATCTCTAAATTAATCAAAAGATCCGGCGAAATCGTTGATTTTGATCAGGATAAAATCAGTAAAGCGGTCTACAAAGCCGCTTTAGCAGTTGGAGTTGATGATCGTCATTTAGCTAAAAAATTGACCGCTCAGGTAGTTTTAAAATTAAATCAAAAATTTCACAAGAATAGCATTCCAGCGGTTGAGGAGGTTCAAGACATTGTCGAAGAGGTACTTATTGAAAGCAAACTAATTAAGATTGCTAAAGCCTTCATCCTGTATCGTGACCAACATCGACAGTTGCGTGATATTAATAAAGTCACCTTGGATGATAAATTAATGGAAGATTATTTAGGAAGAGCGGATTGGCGGCTCAAGGAAAACAGTAATATGAGCTTTTCTGTCCAGGGCTTAAATAACTATATTGCTTCTTCGATTTCTGCACGTTACTGGTTAAATAAAATGTACCCGGAAAATATTCGGGTCGCGCACATTAATGGTGATTTTCATATTCATGATTTAGGTTTATTAGCTCCTTATTGTTGTGGTTGGGATTTAAAAGATTTATTAATTCGCGGTTTCCGCGGAGTTGATGAAAAAGTCCAAAGTAATCCACCCAAACATTTCCGGAGTGCCCTGGGTCAAATCATTAATTTCTTTTATACCATGCAAGGCGAAGCCGCCGGAGCCCAGGCATTTGCTAATTTTGATACTTATTTAGCTCCTTTTATCCGTTATGATAATTTGACTTATAAAGAAGTAAAACAAGGGTTACAAGAGTTCATGTTTAATATTAATGTCCCTACTCGAGTCGGTTTTCAAACCCCGTTTACTAATGTCACCTTAGATGTCATCCCCTCGCCAATGATTGGTGAGGAGAACGCTATTATTGGTGGCCAGCCTATGCCCGAAAAATATAAAGATTTTCAGCCGGAGATGGATATGTTTAACCAAGCTTTTGCTGAAGTTATGCTGGCCGGCGACTCTACTGGTCGGGTGTTTGGTTTCCCGATTCCCACTTACAATGTTGATAAGAACTTTGATTGGAATCGAGAATGTCTGAAACCAGCCTGGGAGATGACGGCTAAGTATGGTATTCCTTATTTCTCTAACTTTGTTAACTCTGACATGAATCGTGATGATGCGCGCTCAATGTGCTGTCGTCTGCGGCTAGATAATCGCGAGCTTAGAAAACGTGGTGGCGGTTTATTTGGGGCTAATCCCCTTACCGGTTCTTTAGGGGTAGTGACCATTAACTTAGCCCGACTGGGGTATTTGTCGCAAACTAAAGAGGAATTTAAGAATCGACTTTTAAGTTTAATGGAGTTAGCTAAGGATAGCTTGGAAATTAAACGGAAAATCACGGAAAAGTTTACCGAAGATCGTCTTTACCCTTACTCCATGTTTTATTTAGATAATGTGAAAATGCGTTTCGGCGCTTATTGGAAGAATCATTTCTCCACCATTGGCATTAACGGTATGAATGAGGGAGTCTTAAATTTAATGGGAAAGGGAATTGATACTCCTGAAGGGCACGCTTTTGCGGCTGAGATTTTAGACTTTATGCGTGAGAAACTCATGGATTTTCAGACGGAAACTAATAATTTATATAATTTAGAGGCAACTCCGGGTGAAGGCTGCACCTATCGTTTTGCCAAGAAAGACCAACAGCTCTATCCCGGGATTATCTGTGCCAATTCCGAGGCCGTGAAAACCAAAAATGCTGATCCTTATTATACTAACTCCACGCATTTGCATGTTAATTTTACTGATGATATTTTTTCTGCTCTAGATCTTCAAGATGATTTACAGACTAAGTATACCGGAGGCACTGTTTTGCACGGTTATCTGGGAGAACGTCTGTCAGACGGGGAAACGGCCAAAAAATTAGTTAAAAAAATTGTGGAGAATTATCGTTTACCCTATTTTACCATTACCCCCACCTTCTCAATTTGTCCGAAACATGGGTATCTTTCTGGAGAGCATAAATATTGCCCTAAATGTGATGATGAAATTGGTTATCAGGAAACAGTTGAGGTCGAAGTTGGGGTGAACAAAGAGGTTAATAATTAGTTTGTAATTTATTTAAATATAATTTATAATGAAACTGCAATTACTGGGCATTATGGCCGGTAAGGTCAGTGATAATAATATGAGCCCTATTCAAACTCAAAGACAAGAATGCATTGTTTATAGTCGGGTGGTTGGCTGGTTGACTCCGGTCAAGAATTATAATCCCGGCAAAGCGGCAGAGTATAAAGATCGCAAAACTTTTAAAGTTGGTTCTTAATTTAAAAATATGATCATTGGTGGTTTGGAGAAATTAACTCTTCTCGACTACCCCGATCATTTAGCGGCAATTATTTTCACCCAAGGTTGTAATTTTCGTTGCCACTTCTGCTATAACCCTATGCTTGTCCTGCCCCGAGAGGGAAAGGACGAAAACATAAAAGAAAAAGGTTTTTCTCTTATTTCCTCTAAAGACCTTTTTCTTTTTTTAAGGGAAAGAAGAAACCGCTTAGACGGGGTAGTTATTACAGGCGGAGAACCGACTTTACATGCGGATCTCCCCAGTTTTATTAAACAAATAAAAGCTCTTGGCTATGACATCAAGTTAGATACTAATGGTACGAATCCCATTATGTTAGAGCAATTAATCAAGGAAAAACTACTTGATTATATTGCGATGGATTTGAAAGCTCCTTTAACAAAATATGAACTAATAACCGGTGTTAAAGTTGACTGTAATAATTTAGAAAAAAGTGTTAAAATTATAATGACAAGTGGACTACCCTATGAATTTAGAACTACCGTAGTCCCTGGTCTTTTGGCTAAAAAGGATTTTACCGCCATGGGGAGAGTTATTCGTGGCGCCACTAGTTGGTATCTACAAAAATTTAAGTCAGATACGGAGTTAGTGGACTTCCACTATCAGGCGCACCAAGCGTATAGTAACCAAGAAATGGCGGAATTTTCCGTTATTGGTCAAAAATATGTTAAGCGCTGTAAAGTGCGTGATTAAATTTATGAATGAAGAAGTAAAAAATGATTCCTCACCAAAGAATCCCGAATTAACAGCGGTAGATCAGCTCGCCCTGCTTAAATTAATGGAAAATAATTTAGCCCAGAGTGAAGAAATCTTAAAAACTGTTAGATATATTAAAAAATATATTTTTTGGCAACAAACCTGGAGCATTTTGCGACTATTCATTATTGTCATCCCAATAATTTTTGGTTTTATCTATTTACCACCACTCATTAAAGACGCCCTAGAATCTTATAAGTCATTACTTCAATAAATTTTCCCTCTATGAAAGATATCGCGGTGTTCGCCCAGACAACTTATCGTAATGAATCTAAAAAATTTGGCATTAAAACCGATGATCGTCGTCGGCATATGTATTTGGTTGGGAAAACCGGTATGGGTAAATCGACGATTTTGGAGAATATGATCGTCGATGACATTCGAGCCGGGCATGGTGTAGCTGTTGTCGACCCTCACGGTGATTTAGCAGAAAAGATTATTGATTATATTCCGACTGAGAGAATAGATGATGTGGTCTATTTTAACCCCTCCGATATTAATTTTCCCATTGCTTTTAATGTTGTGGAGCAAGTTGAACCTCATTTGCGTCATTTAGTCGCCTCCGGGTTGATCGGCGTCTTTCAAAAACTATGGGCTGATTCCTGGGGACCACGCTTGGAATATATTTTGCGAAATGCGGTTTTAGCCATTTTGGATTTTCCTGGCTCAACTCTGTTAGGAGTAGTCCGCATGTTATCAGATAAAAACTATCGTCGTAAAGTAGTTTCCAATATTAAAGATCCAGTCGTTAAGGCTTTTTGGGAAAAAGAGTTCTCTGGTTATGCTGATAAATTTGCGGCGGAAGCTGTTTCACCTATCCAAAACAAAGTGGGCCAATTCTTATCGAGCTCTTTAATGAGAAACATTATTGGTCAAGTTAAATCCGCCATTGATATTCGGGATATTATGGATAATGGTAAGATTCTAATCATGAATTTATCGAAAGGACGAATCGGTGAAGATAACTCAGCCTTGCTGGGAGCAATGATGATTACTAAAATTCAATTAGCGGCCATGAGCCGCGTGGATGTTCCAGAAAAAGATCGTCATGATTTCTATCTCTATATTGATGAATTCCAAAATTTTTCTACTGATAGTTTCGCGAACATTCTTTCCGAAGCGCGTAAATATCGTTTAAATTTAATTTTAGCACACCAGTATATCGAACAGCTTAGTGAGAAGGTGAAACCAGCTGTATTTGGTAATGTGGGTACAATGGTGGTTTTCCGCGTCGGTGCGGCCGATGCCGAAGAATTAGTGAAAGAATTCACCCCAACGTTTACTGAGGAAGATCTAGTCAATTTACCTAAGTATGAGATGTATTTAAAATTAATGATTGATGGTTTGGCTTCTCAACCGTTTTCCGCCGCTGGGTTGCCACCCCTAAGCTTAGATGAGCAGACTGGTAATACTGAGAAAGTGATTAACTATTCCCGAGAAAAGTATGCTTCCGATCGTGAGATAGTTGAAGAAAAAATTATGCGTTGGCATGAGAATTATGAAGAAGAAGCTAATAGCTCGGCTGTAACGTTTGGGCGACCAAAAAGTGTCGCTACCGTGCCAATCGCTAAAACTATCCCCATTATCCCCAAAGTCGTCTCTCCTACCCAAGCCCCTCCAGCTAGTCGCTCGACGACTACAATACGTCGCAGTGCTCCAATCAGTTCGGTGGTGAATAGTAAGAAAGGTTATTCCGCTACCTGTGCTAGTTGTGGAGTTGAAACCCAAACCGCTTTTGCCCCTGATGGTATTCGTCCTGTATATTGTCGTGACTGTTTAAGTAAAAAAAAAGAAGAAAAGCGTCAGGAGGTGGAGAAAAGACACTTAGCTAAAGAACTGGAAAATAAGAAATTCTCGGAGGTTACAGTTACTATTCCCACTGCACTACCGCTCTCTTTAAATGATCTTAAATCAATTAAACCAGTTGATTTTCGGGGTCGGGAAATTAAGAATGAACATCCTTTAATTAACGCTTCTAAGGCTATTAATCAAGACAAGGATCAGGGCGCTTTGCTAAATTCAAATAATTTGTCGACTACTAAGTATACGGAGCATGATTTAGGTGAAGGAGAGGAAATAACCATTACGGCCAATAATTTTTAATATGTATTTATTTTTTGATACGGAAACTACTGGCTTGCCCAAGAATTATCAAGCCCCCCTTGATGATTTTTTGAATTGGCCTCGTTTAGTCCAAATTGCCTGGTCGCTTTACGATGCTCAAGGCAATCACTGGGAAAGTTATAATTATATTATTAAGCCTAATGGTTTTGTTATCCCTGTCGAAGCGACCGCCATTCATCGTATTTCTCATGCTCAAGCGGTTAAAGAAGGGAAAGAGTTACGATTAGCCTTGGAGCATTTTATCAAAGATGTTAAAAGTGCTTCTTTTATCGTTGGTCACAATATTGATTTTGATGAGAAAATCGTCGGTTCGGAATTACTCCGGGAAAATTTAGAAAATCCTTTTAATGAAGCTAATCGAATTTGTACGATGCGCTCTAGCACTCAAGTAACTAAGATCGCTAATGGTCGGGGTGGCTATAAATGGCCAAATTTGACGGAACTATATCGCCATTTATTTGCCAATAGTTTTCCGGAGGCTCATGATGCCGTCTTTGATGTCCGGGCTTGCGCAGAATGCTTTTTTGAGCTAAAAAGAAGAGGAACCCTTTAAATTATGGAGCCAGAAATCGATTTTCTAAAAATAGGCAAAGCGACCGATTTGCAGGGTCGTGATCGTAAAATTTACCGGATATTAGAGATATTTCCGGGTTTTTTGTCTATTGCGACTTTACTCGTTTTAACTATTTTTTCCTATTTTAAACCCGTTTGGGTGGCTTACGCTATTATTGCTTTCGATGTCTATTGGCTCCTGCTAGTCGTCTATATGGCGATTTTTTTAATTACTTCTTATTATCGTCTTAAACAAGGCTTACGAACCAATTGGCGGCAAGCTTGCGAGAAGCTGTCAGCTAATCCCCATGACCCCGATTTAAAGATTGATCCCCAGTCACTTACCCGTACTGGGTTAAAATGGGAAGATTTATGGCAGATAGTTATTTTGCCCACAGCTCACGAGAGCGAAGAGATTATTAGTGAGTGTCTTACTTCACTTATTCAAGATGGTTTCCCAACGAAGCAAATGATTGTGGCGGTTACCTTTGAGGAAAGAATCGGGCTAGAAGCTGCTCGGCAGAGAGCCAGTGATATTCAAAAAAAATTTAGCGATAAGTTTGGCTATTTCTTTGTGACTTTTCACCCCGACAATATTATTGGTGAGCTAAAAGGTAAGGGCGCGAATCAGGCCTGGTGTGCCCGTCAGTTAAAAAAAGAAATTATCGATGCTAACCATTTAAATTATAACAACCTTTTAGTTAGTGTGTTTGATATCGATACGGTTGTTAAGTCGGGTTATTTTTTTGCTTTGACTTATAAGTTTTTAACTATCGCCGATCCTTATCATAACAGTTATCAACCCGTGCCGGTCTATCATAATAATATTTGGAAAGCGCCATTCTTTTCTCGTGTCGCGGCTTCATCTAATACCTTTTGGCAGATGATTATGCAAATCCGTCAAGAAAGTTTAGTAACTTATTCTTCCCATTCTATGACTTGGCGGGCTTTAAATGAAATTGATTTTTGGGGATCTAAGAATGTTTCTGAAGACTCTCGTATTTTTTGGCATTGTTTATTACATTATAATGGCCATTATCGCGTTGAACCAGTTCATTTTCCCGTTTCAATGGATGTGACCTGCGATCAGAGTTTTTGGAAAACAGTGCGCAGTTTATATAAACAGCAACGACGTTGGGCTTGGGGGGGCGAGAATATTCCTTACTTGTTATTTAATACCAGTAAGCGCTGGAAAAATAAAGATATGGATCGGGGGCGTATTCTGGGTCATATTCTAGTGCAGATTTATGGCTTTCATGCTTGGGCGACCAATGCCTTAATTGTGGGCGTAATTGGTTGGCTCCCAATGCTTCTGGGGGGCGACCGTTTTAACTCAACTGTTTTATCAGGCAACTTACCATATATTACCCAGAATTTGATGAACGTGGCTATGATTGGTTTGGTCTTATCAGCAGTTGTTTCGGCTCTACTTTTGCCCAAACGCCCGCCGGAATATAAATTTTGGAAAAAGATATTTATGACTCTAGAATGGGTGGCCGTCCCAGTGACGATTGTTATTTTTGGAGCCATTCCGTGTCTTGAAGCCCAAATTAGACTAATGTTTGGGAAATATATGGGTTTTTGGATTACCCCGAAAGTGAGATAGGCTAATTGATATTAACGTTCATTTTATTAACAATATAACCACCATAAAGATGAAAAAGGTTTTTTTTGTCTCTTGTCGAGCTTCAACGCTCGAGACTCCCTCGGAGCAAAATTTTCTCGCCGCTTTTTTATCAGAACAGTCGGTTGATGGAAAACTACTAGTTATTATTCTGAATGGTATGTTGCCATCAGAATCCGATGATCTGTGCGGGCAAATTGTTGATCAAACAACAGTAGTCAAAGTAAATAATCCAGAAGAATTGGGTTTAACTTTTTCTAGAGAACGGGACAAATTTGATTATTGTTTAGTAGCTATTCCTTCTCACACCCACTTTTGTGGTTTGCCAGCCAAGCTTGTCAATGAAACATTTAACGTATCGCTGCTTAGCTGTTACCAAGAGTTAAACTCCATCATGGTTTTTAACTGTTTTGAAGGAAGTTTTGTTCTTATTTGCGCTACTCATTATAATGAGCCCCCTTGAAACATAGGGGGTTTTCATTTGGTTCCTAATCATTTCTTATGCTATAATTGAGGCATGGTTAAGCCTAAAATTCGGCCACGCGTTTTAGAATCGCGGCTCCACTCCTCAACGACTGGTTTTTTCAACCGCTTATTTATGAATCAGCGGTTTTTAGCGATTGTTGGTTTAGTTTTTTTAGTAATTGTTATTTTTCCTTTAGCCCGAACCTATAGTCAGCGCCGTTTGATTGAAAAAGAGATCAATGATGTCAAAAAACAAATTAGTAATTTTGAAAATGAGAATCAAGATTTACAAGAGCTGATTACTTATTTACAATCTAACCAATCCTTAGAAGAACAAGCTCGTCGTAACTTAAATTTAAAAAAACCTGGTGAACAGGTTGTTGTTATTGAAGCTCCAAGTTTGCAAGCGGTAGCAGTTGAGGCTACTTCCACTAATAATAAATCCAATTTAGTTAAATGGTGGTACTATTTTTTTGATTAGATATTAGTGAGCCGAGAGCGGGATTCGGACCCGCGACCTACGCGTTACGAATGCGTTGCTCTACCAACTGAGCTATCTCGGCGAATTTAGGGAGCGGGTGAGCGGAATCGGACCGCCTTCCTCAGCTTGGGAAGCTGATGTAATAACCATTATACGACACCCGCCTAAGTCAGGTATATTATAGAATTATTAAATCATTTTAGTCAATTAGTAAATTATGATTAAAAAGCTGTTAAAACTTATCGGGGTTACTAGTCTTTTTTTGTTTTTTCTAGGTTTTAATGCTCAGGCCGCCACTTCTAATAATCTGCAAATTAACTATGAGGCAGCTGCTTTTACTGCCCCAGTGACTTTGGCTATCACTGAATCCTCGGCAACTAATTTACCGTGGGAGTGGCAAGCGATTAGCCCGGCTTATGAATATTCTTTTTCGACTATTGGTTTATATGATCCCAGTCGCCCGTTAAATATTCGTTTTAATTACTCCTCACCAAACAACTATTTTAAGCAAATATTTTCTTATGATTCTTCGGCTGGAGTTTGGCGGCCGCTACTCACCCATGATTTTCCTGATAAAAAGTATGTGAGTGCGACTACTGATTCTTTATCTGGCCAGTTGATTATTTTAACTAATCCCGATCTACTGACGGTTGGCGCAGCCAGCTGGTATAAGTTCAAAAATGGCCTGTTCGCAGCTTCCCCTGATTTTCTTAAAGGGACGGTGCTCCGAGTTCACAACTTAGCTAATGGCAAATTTGTTGATGTTACTGTTAATGATTGGGGACCGGAACGCGATAAGCATCCCGATCGTGTAATTGATTTAGATAAAGTCGCTTTTGCTAAAATTGCTTCCCCTGGGGCTGGTTTAATTTCAGTTAAAGTTGAGCCACTTAAGATAATTACTCCTGATTTAAAGAAGAAGAATCCTCAAGATACTAGCGCCCTTAATATTACCGCTTCTTCCGCGGTGATTATGTTCGAAGAAGACGGTCGGATTCTTTGGGGAAAGAATGAAAAGGCCGTTACCCCGTTAGCTAGTTTAACCAAATTAGTAGCGGCTAAGGTTTTTTTAGATTTACGACCCACTTTGAATCAAGTAGTGACTTATAAAGTCCAAGATGAAAAATATAATTATAAGTATTGTCAGCCCTGGGAATCAGCCCGTCTCACCGTTAAAGATGGGGAAACAATGACCATTGAAAATCTGCTCTATAGTGCTTTAGTTGGTTCAGCTAATAACGCGGTGGAGAGTTTAGTCCGCGTCAGTGGCTTGAGCCGGGATAAATTTATTGTTCGTATGAATGAAACGGTAAAAAATTGGGGAGCCACCTCCACTTATTTTATCGAACCGACTGGTTTATCACCGCAAAACGTGAGTTCTCCTTTTGATTATGCTATAATAACTAAAGAAGTTTTCACCAACCCACTTCTTAAAAAGATCAGTACCATGGAAAAATATACTTTCAAGACGATCAATACTAAGAAGTCTCATACTTTAAAGAACACTAATAAACTGATCCAAACTAAAACCTATTCGGTTACGGGATCAAAAACCGGTTATTTAGATGAAGCTGGTTATTGCCTGATGACGAGAGTGAAAATTGATCAGGGTAACTTAATTGCCATTAATTTTGGTTCAAAATCTAGCGCCGAAAATTTTTTCGATAACGAGCAACTTCTACGTTACGGTTTAAGGCTTTTAAAGAAATAAAACTTTTTTAAATTTTATTATGTCCGCTGAAGTTTATGATTAATTTGCAGAATGTTTCTAAATCCTATAGTCATAAAATAAAAGTTTTGCGTCAAGTTAATTTGACCATTGCTCCGGGAGAGTTTGTCTCCATTGTGGGACAATCAGGCGCCGGCAAAACCACTTTAGTTAGACTTTTGATTGGTGAAGAAAGAGCTGATGAGGGCAGAGTAATTATTGGTGATTGGGATATTACTAAAATTAGCCGTCACGAAGTGCCATTTTTAAGACGACAAATTGGTGTTATTTTTCAGGACTTTAAACTTCTGCCTAAGAAGACTTTGGAGGAAAATATTGCCTTTGCCCTACAAGTTTCAGGCGGTAGTCAGGCAAAAATAAAAAAGATTGTTCCCAGTGTTTTGAAAATTGTCGGCTTGGAAGATAAAGGGAGGCGCTATCCTCATGAAATATCCGGTGGTGAGCAACAACGCGCTGCCATTGCTCGAGCTTTAGTCCATCAACCCAAGATTTTATTAGCCGATGAGCCGACCGGTAACCTTGATGCCATTAATGCTAATGAGATTGTTGATTTACTTTTAAGAATTAATAAGTTTGGCACCACGATTATTTTAGTCACTCATAACAAAGAAATTGTTAATCGCTTAAATCGTCGCGTAATCTCCATGGATCATGGTCAAATTACTAGCGATCAAGCGCATGGTAAATATTTATTATAAATTATGTTATCTTTTTATCGGATTATTAAATT
>Ga0074199_1001036_pt1 | contig 29552 bp, 33 predicted proteins | sample EPASupsiteSAE347_FD_64528 | JGI IMG/M metagenome (GOLD analysis project Ga0074199, IMG submission 64528) | Bioremediated contaminated groundwater from EPA Superfund site, New Mexico - Sample SAE3-47 | ecosystem: Environmental > Aquatic > Deep subsurface > Groundwater > Contaminated ... | reverse complement strand
ATCCTGGCCGTGCAGCAGCGGCCAAGGGTGAGGTTGTTCGCCTATTAAAGGAGATCGTGAGCTGGGTTTAGACCGTCGTGAGACAGGTCGGTTACTATCTGTTAGGGGTGTATTGCGGTCTGAAGGGAGGTTGGCTTTAGTACGAGAGGAACAAGCCAACGACGCCTCTGGTCTATCGGCTGTCTGGCAAGGCATGCCGAGCAGCTACGCGTTCGCAGATAAGGGCTGAAAGCATCTAAGCCCGAAACTGCTCCTGAAAAGAGACCGCTTAGGGTACTCGTAAAAGACGAGTTTGATAGAGCTGGTGTGTACGCACCAAGGCAACGAGGTGTTCAGCTCGCAGCTACTAATAACCCTGCAGCGCTCCGCTAAACTCGGGCGAAATCTGGTTGCAAAGCTTGCGTCTAAATAAAACCATGCTGTCCTGCTCAATAATTGCAGGATCGGTATATCCGGCTCGAACCCGGAACATGGATTCGAGCATGGCGGCCATAGCGACAGGGAAACTCCTGAACCCTTTCCGAACTCAGAAGATAAGCCTGTCCGCGTTTGACACTGTACTCAGGTGCGCGAGCCCTCGGGAACTGTCGAACGCTGCCGTGCTCACCTAACTTTCTTTTCTGTTTCTGCAAAGCTTGAATTAAACGCTTGAAAAATTTCTGCGCTTCTATTCAACTTAGCCTTGCTGAACATTGTTTTCATTTACAAACCTAGCGATGCTGCATGGTCGATCGGGCTACTGTGCGCCCGAAAGGGCCGCCAGACCAGAACGCTGCCGTGTGCTCACCTGGAGGCGCATCCGCTGGCAGGGGCAAGCGAGGGCTTGCCGTGACCTCTGGTTCTATTCCTCTAGGGCCGCAATGAATTTCTTTCTCTCCAGCCTCGATTGCTTCATGATAGAGATCAACGTCCCCTCAGCCAGCTCAGTGTGATTCGGTACTGTCTCGACAAATTCTCTCCTCGTTCCAGAGGTGAATATGGCTTCCTGTCTGACGATAGGTCCTGAATCCGAGCTTCTCCAGTGCCTTGATGACCTTCTTAGCCGAGAATGCCGGAAGCTTGGGCAAGTGCTTCAACCTCAGTATCCAGAAAAGAGAGCTTTCGTCCTTTAGGGCCAGCTCCAAAAGAACCTGATAGTGCTCTTCCAGTCCTTTCTTCAAGTTTAAGATGGCATCCTTTTCTGTCAATCCTTGATCGGCCACATTTGTAATCAGGTCAATTGCAACGAAATATTTCACCTATTTATGAGTCTGAATTAGAGTTTTCATACTTCTATCTATTTGCACATATTATTTAATAAAGCTGATCCCTTGATCGTTTTCCAGAGATAGTCGCCGCTTGGTCATAAGCTCTGCCGCCTTCCATCATCCGCAGCCGGGCTGAATGCTTGGGTCTTTGGGGCTTTCCATTCGCAAGATAACTGCAAAAAATTCATAAAAAAAATGTTAGCGATTGACCAGCAACGGCTTTCCATCAATCACAATCTCTTTTGCTCGGGAGAGCGCATCCGCATTTGAATTTGCCTCTCCTATCGCGTTTCCCTGCCCACCCGAAGCGCATTCCACGAGCCTCTTCGTATAAGGATGCGTCGGATGGCTGAGCACCTCATGGGTGGGGCCCGATTCCACAATCCGGCCCTTGAGCATCACTGCCATGCGGTCGCTGACTTTCCTGGCCAAAGCTATGTCGTGGGTGACAAAGAGAATGGCAAGACCCATATTCTCCTGCAAATTCATGAGGAGCTTCAGGATCTTGGCCTGAACGCTGGGGTCCAAAGCGGATGTGGGCTCATCAGCGATCAAGAGCTTCGGCCCCAGGACGAGGGCCCTGGCGATTGCTGCCCGCTGCACCTCACCGCCGCTGAGCTGATGAGGATATCTGGCTAAGAAATCATCGTCATGAGGCAGTTGTGCGCGCTTTATGGCATCTATCGCTCTTTCCCGCTGCTCTTCCTTATTGCCGATTCTTTGCACCTGCAAGGGCTCGGTGACGGCATCCAGAATATTCATGCGATGGCTGACGGATTCTTTTGGATTCTGGAAGATCATCTGCACCATGCGATAGAATTGCGCATCCCTCTTGCCGATCTTCTTGCCGTCCAGATGGATCTCTCCGGCGTCCTGGTCGTAGAGGCCCATGATTATCTTGGAGAGCGTGGTCTTGCCCGAACCGCTCTCCCCAACCAATGCCATCGTTTCACCCTCATAAAGAGTCAGATCGATATCCTGCAAGGCCGAATAGGATGCGAAGCTTTTAGAGATCCTCCGTGTCTGCAGCAGAGGCACAATGCCGCCCCGGTGGCAGGCGATGAGCCTTCCGTCCTGCTGCACCAGCTCCGGCACAAGCCGCTCGCAAATCTCGATGTGCTGCGTGCAGCGCCGATGGAACGGACAGCCCGGCAGGCCGTGAGCCATCTGGCCGGGGATGCCCTGTAGGTCTTTGGTCGTGCTCATGCCGGGAAAAGAGCGAATCAGGCCGCGAGTATAGGGATGGCGGGGATTTCTCACCATTTCTTGCGTCCTGCCAAGCTCTACGATCTTGCCGGCGTAAAGTACTGCCATCAATTCCGTGAGCTGAGAAGCCAATGAGATGTCATGAGTGATGACGAGAGAGATCCGGCCCGACATAGCCGAGGCAAAGAGCCTCATGATGTCCGCTTTAGTAAGAGCATCTAAGGATGCCGTGGGCTCATCGAGAATCAGCAGGTCGGGATCGTTGGCCAGGGCCATGGCAATGAGCACTCTTTGTCGCTCTCCGCCGCTGAGCTGGTGCGGATAGTTCCCGCCCTTTTCCGGACCAAGACCGACGGAAGAGAGCAGCCTCGACACTCGCTCATCCAGGAGTCTTGTCTCCGGTCTGCTGTGATTGAGAATAGCTTCCGCAATCTGGTCCTTGGCTCTGTAAACAGGGTCCAGGGCATCCTCCACATTCTGGAAGACCATTGCCATATCCCGCCCCCGCATCTTGCGATACTCGTCCGCAGAGATCTTGAGCAGATCCTTCTCACGGAATTGAATCTCTCCTGATGCCGTCCCTCCATGAAGCCCCATGAGGGTCAGAGCAAGAGTGGTCTTTCCCGCCCCGGACTCTCCTACCAGGGATATGGAGTCGCCGGGCACTAGATCGAGATTTATTCCACGCAGTATCTCCGTCTTACCGAAGGAGACCCGAAGATTCCTGATTCTCAGCATTTCTCCACAGCTCCCTCAACGGATCTAGGTGCAAGTCGCGGGTCCATGGCCGCTTCCAGGGAAAATCCGATGAAGCAAAGGCCCATCAATGTCAGGGAAAGAGCAAGGCCGGTGGGAAGCAGCCACCATTTCCAGACGTCCAGGTAGGTAAAATCAAGAGCCTGCTGTATCATCTTCCCCCAGCTTATGATCGTAGGATCTGATACACCCAAAAATCCCATGCCCGCCTCCAGAAAGACCGCCCTCCTGGCGTCCTGAATCATCATCGCAATGAGCAGAGGCCCCATCTCCGGAGCGATGTGGCTCTTGAGGATGTGCCCCCAGCTTGCGCCGAATGTGCGGGACGCATAAACGTGTCCCCTCTCCTTCAGGCTCAAGACCCGAGAGCGAACGACCCTTGCGCCTGTCGGCCAGGAGAGTATGGAAATGAGCAAAATCATGATCAAAAGATTGGGCCGAAGGTAAGCAGCCACCAGGATCATGACGATGATGGGCGGAATAGAATGCATGGCATCCACGACTCGCATGCAGATGCTCTCGTACATGCCTCCGACGAGCGCAGACGAAGCTCCCACCAGGACGCTCAAAGTGGTGGAGAGGATGGCAACGCTGGCGGCTACGAGCAATGTCGTCCGCGCTCCGAAAAGCAGCCTGCTCCAGATGTCCTGGCCCATCGAATCGGTTCCCAGAAGATGACTGTAAGAAGGCGGGCTGAAGATCTGGCCGGTGTAGTAGTCAGGTAGGAAGAACGTGAGAACGGGCGCAAGGATGGCCATGAGCACGATGGAAGAGAGTATGGCAAAACCCGTCAGTGCCAGTCGATCGGAAGCGACCGCACGCAATGGATTAATGTGCATATCTCACCCTCGGATCCAGCTTCCTGTAAAGCAGGTCCACTGCCAGATTGACTGTGAGAACGATAACGGTCAACAGGAGCAAAATTCCCTGGAGCAAGGGATAGTCGCGGGAATAAAGCGCCGTATTCAGCAGCAAACCGATTCCGGGATAGGAGAAGACGATCTCGATGAAGAGCGTCTGGATGAGAAGGTGAGGGATGCGCATGCCGGTCTCCGTGATGAGGGGAAGCAGGGAATTCCTGCCGGTATGAGTATATTTAACTGCGAATTGCGAGCAACCAATGGATCTGGCCGTGAGGATGAATGCATCTCCCAATATGGAAACAACCGTATTCCTGGTAATGAGAAATGAGTCTCCCACCAGCACCAGGACGAGAGCTAAAATCGGCAGGACCAGATGATGCAGAAAGTCCAGAAAATAATCAACTCCTTCCAGCCCGGCATAGGGTGTCACCGCCCCGGAGAGCGGAGCCCAACCCAGGCTCACCCCGAAGATCAGGAGCAGCAGTATGCCCATGAAGAACATGGGAAAGCCGCCCAGAAACATGAGCGAAGCCGTCAGGCCGCTGTCCAGCAACCTGCCCCGTCGGCTTCCGGCTTCAATTCCCATGACGGCTCCCATTACCGTCGCTAAAGCCAGCGCCAGCACAGCGAGGAGAAGCGTCCAGGGCAGGGCACCCAGTATGACCGTGGAGACCTGATCTTTGTAGTAATAGGAAAAGCCGAGATCCCCATGCAAAAGGCCGATGAGATAGGCCGAGAGCTGTTCCGACCAGGATTTGTCCAGAGCAAACTGCCGGATCAAATAAGCCTCCATCTCCGGTGTCATGGCCACCAGGGCCTCATCGCCGTAAATAGCGTGAAGCGGATCGCCGGGCATCAGGCGGGGCAAAACGAAGTTCAGGGAGAAGATGGCAGCCAGGGCTATTAAATAATTGATAATGCTTCCTCTGCCAAGTCGCTCATTCTTCATTTTCCGTTCTCAGGAATTCTTTTGAGTCTCTTCTGTTTCGTTCAAGCGTTCCCTGCTCCGCCTGCCAGGCAATTCGAGCCTCGGGGATGCAATCCATCTCAGCCGAGTACGGTTTGATATCAAGCAGGATAGAGCCGTCCAGAGCGTCCATGCCCCGCACGGTCAGGCGATTGCCTTTCACCTCAAGCAATTCGACGATGTCCAGGGCGATCAGATTCGGTCGGCTGGGCGAGCGAGTGGCGAAGACGCCGTGCTCCTTGCGATCATGAGGGGGTGTGGCCAAAAGCCGGCTTCGGTCGCCCAAATGCAGCCAAAAAAGGACGAAGAGGTGCGAGCATTGCTCAATATCTTTGAGGCCGGGGGCGTATTCAGAATAGACCTCGATCTCACAGATCTCCTGAGACAGCCTTCCCTGACGGGGGATGTCCTCCCGGCGCTTGTAAGGGGAATGAATTACGCCGATGGGCACAAGAGCCATTGAACACTTTTCTTCAGACAGATAAATCACCCTTTATATCATTATGTTTCAATCATTTTTCAATCAGCTTCAATTATTATGTCTTCAATTACTGTATCTTCAATTATTAGTTGCTTTTATCCGCACTTATTTCATATCCCGGCTTTCTTCGGCATTATTCTAAACATATTCTTGAAGTTTAGCTGCAAATCGTTTCAATCCGAATAAAAGGGCAACTGCAGCGATCCGCTGCAGCTAATTCGGATTTTAGACAAAGATCATCTTGTTCAGGGCAATGGGCACTCCGCTTCCGATGCCGCCGTAGGTGTAGTAGAAACTGACCTTGTCGTTCGACGCCCAGAAGGAGTCGGTGTAGTATATCGGCAGGGCGGGCAGGTCGACGGCAATGGCTTCCTGGGCCTGGTCCACCAGCGCTTTTCTCTTCTCCGGGTCCATCTCCGTGTCGATCCTGTCGAACAGCTCATTGAGCTTGGCATCATCTTTGTAGCCGGCGCTGTTGAATCCGGTTCCAACGACCGTCTTCTTGAGGATGGCCGGATCGCCGCCAAGGCCGCCGTGGCCGCTCAGCGCCAGATCGAACTGCCAGCCGTTGACCAGGCTGTCCAGGGTCTTGGAGTCAACGCTGCGCAGCGTGACCTTGATGCCGGCTTTGTCAAGCTGCTTTCGGATCAGTTCGCCTATGGCTTCATTAGTGGATGTGACCAGCATCTCGATGGTGTCAGGCTTGCTGATCTTGGTGTAGTACTGGCTTCCATCCTTCTTCTTGTATCCCAGCTCCTCCAGGAGCTTTCCGGCTTTGGCTGGATCGTAAGCATACTGCTCCTGAGCTGGATCATACCAGGAATTGTCTGATGCATACAGTCCTGCGCTTCCGGCGAGACCGTAGCCGCGAAGGCCGGTGTCCACTACCTCCTGGCGATCTATGGCATAGTAGAGAGCTTGGCGGAATTTTTCGTCGGAGAATGGAGCCTTTCGATAGTTGACCATGATCTTTCCGATCCAGTCATGAGTTCCTTCGACCACGGTATAGCCCGCATTCTTCAGGTCCTCAACCGTCTCACCCGGAACGCCTACAGCATCTAAATCTCCTTTCTTCAGGGCGGCAGCAGACATCTCGGTGCTGACCTTGATGAATTTGATCTGCTTTGCCTTTGGAGCGCCCTGATAGTAGTTCTCGTTGGCCTCGTAAAGATATGTCCCCTGCGCTTTGTTATAGTCTGCGAGCTTGAAGGGGCCGGTGCCCACAAGCGCCTTGGGGTCCTTGAAGCTGGTAGGATCGCTCACGCTATCGTAGATGTGCTCGGGCAGAATGGGCAATGTGCCTGCCACCTGATCCAGGAAAGGCACATAATCGTTCTTGAGGGAGACCTTGACCGTGCTCTCGTCCAGTGCCTCGGCTTTGGTCACAATGCTTGAGTCCACCCAGGAATAGGGATTTTTCCGGATATACTCGAAGGTGAAGGCAACATCCTTGGCTGTGAACGGCTTTCCGTCGTTCCAGGTCACACCATTGCGCAGATGGAAGACATAGGCTTTCTCATCCGGCAGATACTCCCACTTCTCGGCCAGGGCGGGAACGAAGCCGTTCTGGTCCTTCCAGACTAAAGTGTCGAAGATGAGGCTCATCCTGACGTAACCGGGGCCGCGCGAGTAGTGGCCGTAGGGCGAGGGATAGCCCCAGTCCCCGGTGGAGTCGCCGATGGTCAGGAAATCAATACTCTTGCTTTCCGTGCTGCCCTTGTTGTCGGCATTCTTGTCATCCGCAGCCAGTACGCTGCAAGAGCAGATCATGAGAAGAATGAGTCCGGCGGCGGCAATGGCGAGAGGATGGAAGCGCTTCATTCGATGCGCCTCCAGCTATGCGTGATTTTGGTAGACTGCATCTTAAATTCACCTATTGGCAGATAATTATGCAGCCTATATTAAGAACTTTTCCAGCTAAAATCTAATTAAATAGCAATAGCAATTGTGAAATCATAACAAGTGTCAATTTTAGATGGGATAGAAGGTTAGAAAAATAGATGGGAAAAAGGCCGGCTTGAGGTATCAGCCTGCTATGAGTGAATTCCTGCAAGCGGCCCTCTTAGGCTCAGCTTCTTCTTGATTTCTCCCACCAGATCTTCACTCGCAGGGACGATCCGGGATTCATTAGCGTTCCATTCTCGGGTATCAGGGTTTTGCTCAGGTATTCCCGCAGGATCGCCTTCTGCTCATTGGTCACTGCCTGAGCCTGGGGCGACAGCGCCGATACCGCTTCGTCCAGAGAAGAATACGACTGGCTGTGCTCAAGCCGGAAAGTCCTGACGTGCGGGTAGATTCCCATCTGGTAGAGCACATTGTAGAGCACGTCGCACTTCGGCCCGGGGCGGTACTCCCGTCCGTGCAGCTTCGGCCATATCTCCGACCACTGCCGGTCCCAGGAGGTATCTCCGGCGAAGTGATAGAGGTAGACGTACTTTGATGAAGCCTCCATCATCTTCTCGATGGCCAAGCGAATGTCAGTCATGCCCAGCGAGAACGATGCGATCACCACATCGTAAGGGGGCTGAAGGTCCTCTTTGACAACCACATCCTCCCAGCGTTTCCGCACTATTGCGATATTCTTGACGCCAAACTCCGCCGCCTTCTCCTGCATAACGCTGACCATGCCCTCAGCAGGCTCGACGGCAGTGACGTGCGCCACTCTTTCGGCAAAGGGAATGGCCAGGGTTCCGGGACCTGCACCGATGTCGAGAACGCGAGATTGCGGGGTAGTGTCAGTCTCCCAAACGGTTTTATCAATCCTGCCTCGCTCTTCCCGACACATATTCCAGAACCGCAGTGCACTCTCTCGGCTCTCCCAGATGCGGGCACAGTCTCTGCTGGGGCTGGAGTCTTTATTTTGCTGCATCTGCGCTTTCCAGACCTCATTCCAATCGATATCTTTCAAGGGGTCAATCATAGTCATCAGCTTTTAGTTGCTTCTTTTGCAATTTTTGCATTTGTGTTTTTGCATTCACAAAATTGAAATCCAATACGAATCCCATTGACCGGGACTGCATTTGCATGAGATTCACATATATTTCAGCATTGCGTCTAAATTAGTTATAATAATTCTGAATTAAATAAGTGAATTGTGAGAATAAATCTTAAATATTACGGAAAAAAAGCAATACCTGTAGTTGAGGGATTTGCCGGTAATAGTGCCATTCGTATCTCGAATTCGTATCTGGAAAAAAGCCTCGCGGCCCGGCACCAGACCTAGTCTTCATTATTCGGACGTGAAACCATAGCCAAATACTCCATTGAGACGCAAGATCTCACCAAGAAATTCTTTAAACAAAAAGGGATAACGGATCTCTTTTTGCACCCACTCCAGCGCGAGGCGTTCACCTCTCTTGATTCGGTCAGCATTCGGGTTAAGGAGGGAGAGGTTTTCGGCATCATCGGCCCCAACGGCGCGGGAAAGACGACGCTGATCAAGATCCTCTGCACTTTGATCTTTCCGACATCCGGGAAGGCGTATGTGAACGGCTACAACGTAATGGACGAGAGCGCCCAGGTGCGAAGATCTTTGGGCTTCGTCACCACCGACGAGCGGAGCTTTTACTGGCGGCTCACCGCGCGGCAAAATCTGCTGTTCTTTGCCAGCCTGCACAACCTGCACGGCCAAAAGGCGCAGGAGAGAGTTGGCGAGCTGTTGGAGACCGTGCGCCTCTCCGGCAGAGCAGACGAGCTGTTCATGGGCTACTCCGCCGGGATGAAGCAGAAGCTGGCCATCGCCCGCGGCCTGCTCAACGACCCGCGAGTCCTGTTCATGGATGAGCCGACGAGAAGCCTCGACCCCGGTGCCGCTCAGAACCTGCGGGACTTCATCAAGGAATATATAGTCAATGAGCAGGGGAAGACGGTATTTTTGTGCACGCATAACCTGGATGAGGCAGAGCAGCTCTGCCATCGCGTCGCCATCTTTGACGAGGGCAAGATCAAGGTGGCAGCGAGCCCACAGGAATTGAAAGCAAAAATTGCAGACGTGACGGGAGCGACCTTGCGGGATGCATTCCTCGCCTTCACCGGCAAGAGATTCGTCGAAGATCACCACGCTGAGAGGCCGCGCCGGGAACCGAAGTTCAGGCACGGGGTGGGACTGGGCATGAGGAGGCGAGGGCTGTGAGTCCCGCTCTTGGCAGATTGGACCTTTCCGTGCTCAGAAAGGCCCATTCCTTCATCCTGAGAAGCTACACGCTGCAGATGAGCTACAAGCTGGAGTTCTTCCTGCGCCTTTTCTTCGCCTTCTTCAACATCCTCACCTACTACTTCGTGGCCAAGCTCATCGGCACGGCGGGAGCGCCTTACCTTAAGCCGTACGGCGGCGACTATTTCTCCTTCGTCCTCATCGGCATCGCCTTCTCTACCTATCTTATGGTCTCCCTGCGCGGCTTCTCCGAGACCGTGAGGGACGAGCAGATGATGGGAACCCTGGAAGCGATGCTGGTAACTCCTACGGACACAACGGCGGTCATAACTCTTTCCGCGCTCTGGAGCTTCATCGTCGCCTCCGTCCGGGTGTTCCTCTATCTGATAATCGGCCTGTTCCTGGGAGTCAACATGAGCAATGCCAATTTGCCCGGCGCTCTCATCATCCTCATCCTGACCATACTCTGCTTCAGCAGCATCGGCATACTCTCGGCGAGCTTCATCATGATCTTCAAGAGAGGAGACCCCATCAACATGCTCTTCATGAGCACCTCGGAACTCTTCGGAGGCGTGCTGTTTCCGATAGAGGTCTTCCCGCCCGCTCTCCAGACTGTCTCGCATCTCCTGCCCATGACCTATGCTCTGAATGGAATGAGGCACGCACTCTTGCAGGGGTATTCTCTGCAAAGCCTGTCCTCGGACATATTCACGCTGATCGTTTTTGCGGTAATTCTTCTGCCGTCAAGCCTCTTCATATTCAGGTTTGCAGTGAACAGGGTGAAGGAGGAAGGAACATTAGTTCAATACTGAATTCATATCAATTTTTTAGCCTTGAATCCGCCAAAACCCTATTCTTTTCGATTATCTCACAACTAATTTTAAAAAGTCTGAAAATATCACATTAACATCTGTGAATTAATGAGATAATCTTAAATATTATAACATAATTAGCAACAAACGTGAATCAATTGGACACAAATATACAAAGACGATAACGCAGCCGTCGGCTGCCAAGACAGCGATAAAGGAGATTCAGGTGAGAATTTGATGAAGAAACGCAGTTCGATTTGCGGATCGTTGCTGATGATACTGATATTTTCATTGCTCTTTTCAAGCTTCATTGCAGCAGCATCCTATCCCAAGACGTTTACTGATACGCAAGGAAGAGAAATCACTTTAGACAAACCAGTAGAGAGGATCATCACCAGATCGCCGGACGAGGCCAGGATTATCGTGGCTCTGGGGGCCGGCGATAAATTGGTGGCTTCAGAGCAGGCTACAAAGACCTGCCTTTGCCCCACCAGTACCTCTAAGAAAAATGTCACCACAGGATGCGTCGAATGCTATGAGAATATCATCGGCGGCAGAATGCCCGACCTTCCCGAGACCAGCACCAGATACGATATTTATTACGAGAAGATCGCTGCCCTGAAGCCGGATATAATCTTTTGCGGGAACCTGAAGGATGCAGAGGCCTTCGAGGACAAGATCGGCTGTCCGGTAGTGGTTCTTGGCGGGCAGGGCTGGGACTTTAGCGATGACGGATTCTTCAAGAGCATAAAGGTAGCAGGTCAGGCTCTGGATAGCGAAGAGCAGGCAGACAAGCTCGTTATGTTCGTCAAAGGCAAGATCGACATGATAAAATCGGTAACGGACAAGATGAGTTCAGATGAGAAGCCTAAAGTCTACTTTGCTTCCCGAGGTGCAACCAATGCATTTTACGATCCCAAGGAAGGCAGGGACTTCACCCGCACCGAGCCCTCATACGATCCGCTGACCATAGCCGGCGGCAATAATGTTGCATCCGAGATCAACGGCTCGACCGTCAACGTGGGATTGGAGCAGATCATCGCCTGGAACCCTGACTTCATCCTGATCTCGAACAGTGACGCCGGGAATAACACGGCCCTGGATTTCATCAAGAACAGCCCGGAGCTGGCATCGGTCAGCGCCATCAAGAAGGGCAATGTCGATTACTGTTTCTACCCTCACTGCCGCGGCACTCCGCCAGACAGGAACCTGCTCAATATGATCTACATGGCCAAGCTGCTTCATCCTGACAAGTTCAAGGATCTGGACCTGGAGAAAGAGGGCAACGAGATATTCAAGGCATTCCTGGGAGAGGACGATGTCTTCACCGAGTATGCCGATTACCTGGTCTGGCCGAGAGATTACCTAAACAGCTTGAAGTAGGGACTCGACGATGCCTGGAATTATCAACTGGAATGAGCTGTGGAAGGCCACGCACGTAAGAGGGTTCCGCCATCATGGTGAAGACCTTACCGCTCATTGGGATCGCAAGGCTGAAGCCTTCAACAAAAGGGTCATGAAGCATAAGGAGAGAGCATTGGAACAGGTGGCGGCCCTTGGCCTTGCGCCGAATGAGACGGTTCTGGATATGGGATCCGGTCCCGGCAGGCTGGCCATCCCCATAGCCAGGATCGCCAAAAGCGTTACCGCTCTTGACCAGTCGGAAGGGATGCTCTCCTGCCTCAAGGAAAACATGCAGGCAGAGGGCATTGGCAACATCAACTGTATCCGCAAGAGCTGGCAGGATATAACACCTGATGAGATCCCGGTTCATGACGTGGTTCTCTCCTCCAACTCTTTGGGCGTCTATGACCTCGAAGATGCACTGACCAAGATGGACTCTTTGGCAAGAAGGGCCGTCTTTATCTTCACATTCACGGATGGAAATAGAGACGACGGATTCTCCCAATTCCTGAAGGGTGAAAAGCATAGCCGAGATTCCGTTCAGCCTGCCGGCTACCTCATGATCTACAACCTGCTGGCAGAGATGGGCATTTGTGCCGATGTCAAGATTTATGACTGGGAGTCCAAAGAGCACTATTCGAGCCTCGACGAGGCTGTGGCAAGCTGGAAGGAGATGCGGGATGTGCCCCCGGAAAAAGAGCCCAAGCTTCGGGAGTTCCTCTCTGCCAGGCTCACAAAAGACGAGCAGGGGCTTTGCATGCACCGCCGCTCCAAGCATGCCATGATCTCCTGGCAGAAGAGACTGCATACTACTGCATGAGGGGGAATCGACTTGGTTTCCATACCCATTCTCATCGGTTCCATTTTTTTATTGGGGCTCGCGGCAATTTCATTCAAAGTTGTGAGGCAGTACGACCGGGCCGTGGTCTTCCGTCTCGGCAAGCTGAAATGCGAACGGGGACCCGGCATCTTCGCACTCATTCCTCTGGTGGACAAAATGGTCCGCGTGGATATGAGAGTTAGGGAGCTGGATGTTCCCAAGCAGACGATCATCAGCAAAGATAACGTCACGCTGGAGGTGGATGCCGTCATCTACTACAAAGTAACATCCGCCATCAAAGCCATCGTCGAGGTGGAAGACTATGAGGCGGCTACGCTCCTGCTGGCCCAGACCACACTAAGAGATATCCTGGGCCAAAACGAGCTGGACACCATCCTCTCAGATCGTGATGACCTCAACCGGAGGATCAAGGAGATCCTGGATTCCACCACGGAGCCCTGGGGAATGCGCGTAGTAATGGTGACCATGAGAGACGTCTCGCTGCCCGAGAATATGCTGCGGGCTATCGCCAGGCAGGCGGAAGCGGAACGCGAGAAGAGAGCGCGCATAATCCTGGCGGAAGGAGAGTTCCAGGCATCCAAGATGATGAACGAAGCTGCCGATATGTACGAGAACAAACCCAGCGCCCTGAAGCTTCGAGAATTCCAGACACTCACCGAGATTGCCAAGGAGAAGAACCTCATCGTCGTTTCCACAGGATCGTGTGAAGGCAGGACTTCAGACATTGCCCTTATGATGGGGCTGTCCAAGGCGGCTGCAGATAAATGATTGGCTTCAAGACGGTATTTTTCAGAGGAAAAAACGGTAACGGCCAGTCCAAAGCAAGAAGGGCGGGCAAGAAGAGCGGCATGGAGCTGGCCCACGATAAATTCAAGTTCGTCAGGCTCTTTTTCGTGCTGGCCATATTCGCCGTGCTGATTTTGCTGACCGGCATCATCATCACCCTGGGGCCGCTGAATATCTCCGTCCTCGATGCCTATTCTGCGCTGCTGGCCCTGTTTTGGCCCGAATACTTTCAGGTGGAGACACTAACCTCACGCGTGGTCTGGAACATTCGCTTTCCCCGCATCGTGGGCGGGATGATGGCGGGCTTTGGTCTCGGAATATGCGGATGCGTGATGCAGGCCGTGCTCAAGAATCCGCTGGCCAGCCCCTTCACCCTCGGCATCACCGCCGGAGCGCAATTCGGCATCTCCATTGCCGCAGTGGCAGGATTCACGCTTCTGGGAGGGCCGTATTTCATTGTGGGAAATGCTTTCGTCTTCGCCCTGCTCTGCTCGCTCTTCATCATAGCTCTGGCCGCTATCAAGGGAGCGACATCGGAAAATCTGGTTCTGGCGGGAATTGCGGTCAACTATTTCTTTACGGCCATAAGCCAGCTCTTGAAATATTTCGCATCAGACGAGCAGCTTCGCCTCATGACCAACTGGGGGATGGGCGACCTTGCCGCTTTCTCCTGGGCAAACTCGCGCCTCCTGCTGGTCATCTTCCTCATATGCTTCCCGCTGCTGATGTCCAAATCCTGGGATCTCAATATCATGACCGCCGGAGATGAAGCGGCCAAGAGCATCGGAGTTGATGCCGAGAAGACTCGCATATTCATCATGGTGATTACGAGCCTGCTGGTAGCGACCATCGTCTGCTTCATGGGAACCATCGCCTTCGTGGGACTGGTGGCACCTCACATGGCCCGCATGGTCATCGGTGGAGACCATCGATTCCTTATTCCGGCATCAGGCGTCTTGGGGGCCCTGGTCCTCATCTCTGCGGATGCCGTGGGAATGAACCTGATTGCGCCGACCATCATACCCACCGGGATCATGACCTCCATCGTCGGCGTTCCGTTCTTCATGTATCTCATGATGAAAGGCAAGAGGAAGGAGTTCTGGACATGATGATAAAGCTGCAAGCCAAGGACATAACCTTCAGCTACAACAGCCATCCCATCCTGGATAATGTGAATTTCGAGATCGCACCGGCGCGTCTGGTCACCATCGTCGGGCCGAACGGCTCAGGCAAGTCGACGCTCATCAAGTGCATCGACCGGATAGTTTCGCCGCAAAAGGGCAGCATCCTCATCGATCGAAAGGATGTGACTCGGATGAGTCGCAGGGATGTGGCCAGGTATCTCTCCTATGTGCCGCAAAGCTCGGTACGCGTCTTTCCGACAAATGTTTTCGACACCATCCTCATGGGCAGAAGGCCGCACATCGGATGGCTGGGGAGCGATGACGACGAGGTGAAGGTCTGGGATGTATTGAGGCTGCTTAATATCGAACGCCTGGCCATGAGCAACTTCAATGAGCTATCCGGCGGCCAGCAGCAGAAGGTGCTCATCGCCAGAGCGCTGGTCCAGGAGGCGGAGGTGATGCTGCTCGATGAGCCCACCAGCAACCTGGATATCTGGCACCAGCTTGACGTGATGAACATAATTCGGGATGTGGTCAGGAAAAGAGAGATGACCGCCCTCATGGCTCTGCACGACCTTAATTTGGCCTCGACTTTTTCCGATCGTATCATCATGATGAAAAAGGGAAAGATAGTGGCCGCGGGCGATCCGACTTCAGTTATCACCGCTGAGAATATCGCATCCGTTTACCGCGTGCAGGCGGCTGTGCGAATTATGTCCGACCGGCCCATGATCATGCCTTTGCAGCAGATACGGGAAGGAAGAGCGTGATTGGGTAAAAAAACTGGTTTGTTAAAAAAAAGAGCTATTCGACGAACAACTGTTGATCTGTCGAAATTGCCTGATCAGTCGGCCTTCTTGAGGGCCTCCAATTCCTCTTCGACTCCTGCCAGCTCGTTCTTGAGAGCCTCTCTGTACTTTTCCAGGTTCTCGATTTTTTCGTTCTTGCTGAGGAATCTTCTGGGAATATGGCCGCAATGGCAGACTCCTTGGGCGTGAGGATCGGCATGGTGTCCGTGCTTCTCTCCTCCGCAACCGCATCCTTCAACCATTTCAAATTCACCTCCAATTAGCCACTATTCAATGGAAAGTATTTAATCTATCAAGTTTATAGTAACATAGTCACTATGCTTAAGGAAAGCGAGATCATGCATCAGGATTGCGAGAACGTATGCCTCTGCCCTCTGAAGGGCATAATAGACGTCATCAGCAAGAAATGGGCTCTGCTCATCATCAACGCCATCGGCAACAGCGGTCGCGCCAGGTTCAAGCATCTGACGGAGATACTGCTCGGCATCAGTCCCAAGACGCTTTCGGATACGCTCAAAGATCTCGAAGAGGAGGGATTGATAAACAGGGAGTCATTTTCCGAGATCCCGCCAAGGGTCGAGTACACTCTGACACAGGATGGAATCGAGCTGCGAGAGGCGATAATTCCACTATTGAAATGGACGGCAGCAAGAAATGGCCGCAGCCATAATTGCGATTCGTTCTGCCGCGGCATGTCGTCGCATATTATGAAGAACGATGCGACTGAAGAGAACCAAAAAGCCTGCGCTGGACCATGCCGGGCCAATGCGCGAAAAAATAAAGGCTAGCCTGCTCTGTACCCTGCGCCTTCCACGGCTTTTTTCAGATCCTGCAAACCAAGTTTTGCGCTGTCATAATCAACGTAAGCGGTCTTCTTGGACAGGTCAACCTTTGCGCTTGTCACGCCCTCCAGCCTTGAGAGTGCCTTCTCCACCGCGCCGGAGCAGCCGGCACAGGCCATGCCGGCAACTTTTATCTCAGCCTTTTTGATTTCAGCCATATGTGATACAAACCTCGCTTGATTCTTATTTCCAACACATCAAAAATTCATATTCACTGCACTTCAACAAATCTTATTCCCTGTGCTTCAATAGCTCTTTTCCATGTACTTCAATGACTCCTTTCCCTGTAATTCGATAGCGACACTGCATCAGGTTATCCTTGTCTAGTCGCTGCTCCCTGAAACATCTCCCTGTAATCCGCATGTCTGCCCGAGAATGCCGGATACGCAAAGTCCATCCCATCTTTTCCGAGCATCGCACACAGCGGTTTTGCCTCGGCATAGTTCATCTCGCCGTCGGCATTGAAGAATCGATCATCAGCCTCCAGATGAACCACCTTGCCGATGATCAGGACGAACCTGTCCCGGACAATCTCCTCTTGAAAAGCGCACTCCGCCCAGGCCAGGCAGCCCTCGATGCCCGGCGGCTTCACCTTAACCGACATCTTCGCTCCGAGCCCGGCTTCCTGGAATTCGTCCACTTCGGGTGGATAGTTTCTGGCGCAGATCATGACCGCGTCCTCCATGCCTGCGGGCGGGATGTTCACTACAAACTCTCCCGTCTGGCGAATATTGTCCAGAGTGTCGCGCTTCAGCCAGGAAGCGAGAATAACCTCCTCCAAGGGCCGCAGGATGGGTGTGAAGTTTGACCAGGGAGCAGCATTGCGAATCCCCTGCGAGGAAACGGTGGAGATGAGGACCACCGGCAGGGGTAGGATCTGCTCCCTTTGATTTGGTTTTAGGATCATCAATTACCTCAAAATTACTTCAAAATTGCCTCAAAGTGATCGGAGCCGTCCGATCTCTCGAAACGGTCGAATCATTGGCTGCTCAAAAGTCCTGCTCAAGATGCCAGCAGCCTGTCTGCTATCTGCTCCATCTCAGTGATCGACGGGACTTTCTCTCCCTTCAAGCAAGCCTTGAATACCGCTCTATCAAAGGGCATGGCACCGATCACCCTGTTCTTGTCCACCAGATCCGCCAGCTCCTTTGAGTTCTCATCCATCCGGTTGAGGATGAAGAACACCGGCTTTCCGATCTTCTCGCCCATCTCGGCGATCTTGCCGGAGAGCTGCACGGATTCAAAGGACGGATCGATCACCACCACGATCTTGTCGCAACCGGCCTCCACGCCCCTGCCGAAGTGCTCGATTCCTGCATCCGTGTCCACCACGACATGCTCTCCGTCGGTCTTCAGCTTCCCCAGGAACTCCTTGGCCAGGGCACCCATGGGACAGGCGCAGCCCTCGCCGAAGTTGTGAATCTTACCGATGGCTATGAGCTTGATCCCGTCTTCGCCCACAATCAGCTCTTCGGGGATGTCCTTGATCGTGAAATCCTCTAAGATCTCCAGCCGCTCTCTTCGTTCCGAGCGGATGAATTTCATCAGCTTCTCGGAGAGCGCTTTCTTGCCGCCCAGGGATTCCATGAAATCCTTTGGCTGCTCGAAACCCAACTGCTTGTAGAGGCCGAAGTTGGACTCATCCGTATCGACGACCAGAACCTTGTTTCCTTTCTTCGCAATCTCTCTGGCCAGAAGCGCAGATATGGTGCTCTTTCCGCTTCCGCCTTTTCCGCAAATAACGATCTTCATATCAGTTTTCTCCGTTTAAAAAGAAAAGGCAAGCAAAAAAATCCGCTTGCCTGCATTGCTCAAAATCTCATTTCACGAAAGACAGCTTGTTGATGGCGATGGGTATGCCGTTGGCAACTCCATGCCAGGTGTAATACGTGTCCACCAATCCGTCTTGAGCCCAGTAGGAATCCGAGTAGTAGAGCGGCAGCGCCGGCAGGTCCTGAGCATAAATCACCTGAATCTCATCCACCAACTCCTTGCGTTTGCTTGGATCAATTTCCGAGACTTCCTGATTCAGGAGATCATTGAGCTTCTGGTTGGATGCGTATCGTGCACTGTTGAAGGAGTAGCCCTCGCCGATGATGCGGTTTATGATCTCGGGGTCGCCGCCCATTCCGCCGTGGCTGTTCAGGGCAAGGTCGAAATTCCACTCGCCCACCAGGCTGTCCAGCGTCTTGGAATCAACGCTGCGCAAAGTTACTTTAAATCCGGCCTGATCGAGCTGCTGCCTGATCATCTCGCCGACGCGCTCGTTGGTGGAGGTGACCAGCATCTCAATCTCCAGTGCCTTTCCTTCCTTGGAGAAGTACTGCCCGTCCTTGGCGTAGCCCATCTCCTTCATGAGTGCCTCAGCCTTTGCCGGATCGTATTTGTACTGCTCCACATCGGGATTGCACCATTCGTTATCCGGAGCAAACAGGCCGGGGCTGGCTGCGACTCCGAAGCCTCGCAGGGCATTGTCCACCAGAGCCTGACGGTCGACGGCGTAGTAGAGCGCCTGCCTGAACCTGGCATCCGAGAAGGGCTCCTTCTTGTGGTTGACCATGATCTTGGTGATTCCGTCTCTCGGTCCGGTCAACACCACGAAGTTCTCCTTCTTCAGTTTCTCCACGGTCTCCGCAGGCACGCCGGCTGCATCTACATCTTTCTTCTCCAGGGCCGCCGCAGCCATTTCGTTGCTGACTTTGACGAATTTGAGCTTTGCAACCTTTGGAGTGCCGAGATAGTAACCATCGTATGCCTCGTAAAGGTAAGTTCCCTGAGCCTTGTCGTAATCGGCCAGCTTGTAGGGACCTGTGCCTACCCGGGCTTTGTCGTCCTGGAGCTTTGCGGGATCTTCGACGCCCTTGTAGATATGCTCGGGAAGGATCGGCAGCGTTCCTGCAATCATTTCCAGGAATGGGGCATAGGTGCTGTTCAAGGTGATCTTGACGGTATAATCATCCAGGGCCTCGGCCTTTTTGACCGGCTTGGAGTTCACCCACTGATAGGGGTGCTCTTTGATGTAGTCGAAGGTAAATACAACATCCTTGGCGGTGAATTTTTCTCCGTCGTTCCAGGTCGCGTTCTTTCTCAAGTTGAAGACATAAGCATCGTTTCCTTCCATCTGCCAGCTCTCAGCCAGGGCCGGCACAAGGCCGCTCTGATCCTTCCACACTAAAGTGTCGAAGATGAGGCTCATCCTGACATAGCCGGGGCCTCGCGAGTAGTGGCCGTAGGGCGAGGGAAATCCCCAGTCGCCGGTTGGATCACCGATGGTATAAACTGCAACCTTTTCTTCCGCGTTCACGGAAGAGGATAAGATGAGGACCATCGTCAATAAGAGAAGTCCTCCGCCAATCAGTTTCATCATTTTCAAAATTCAATTCCTCCTTTTGTGTGATCGTCAGCATGTTTCTTTTTCAAATTGGTTGAAGGCAAAAATAAATGCTGAAAACCAGGGCGGCGCAGATCCAAGATCCGGCGCTTCCGGTCTCAGCAATGCATTTTTTTTGCATCTCAAAGGACGCCTGCCACTTTCAGGGGATGCATTCCGGCGTTCTGGAGCAATGCGAGCTTGTTTGAGTCCACCTTGAACTCCTTCAATGTGGAGACGGCAGCTTCCGGCTTGTTCCAGTAATCCATCATGCGAACATCCATGACCAGCTTGGAGGCCCAGGCGGGTCCCTTCCAGTTGGCGGTTCCCGTCAGCTCATACATAGGAGTCCAGTTGAAGCCCAGGACAAGAGCATCGCCCTGCTTGGCGGTATCATTCCAGCGGATGTAGATGCCGGCCACGTCGCTCTGATTGTACTTGGCCTTGAGGGCATTCTTCTCGACATCCGTCAGGGCCATGACGAACATGCCGCTCTTGCCGGGTGTTGCGTCCCAGCGTAGCTGCAGCAGATCATCCTTGCACCACTGCGGGATGGCGATGACTTTGTAGCTCTCTGCGGATGGGTTTGTGATGGGCAGCTTCTCCTCCACGTATTTGGCCAGCATGTAGCCGCTGGTGACGCCCGGGCAGAGGTGATCATGGAAGCAGGTTGCCTGCAGGAAGTCGTAGGTTGCACCCGGCAGTGCCCAGATGTTTGATATGCTGATCAAAGAGAACTCATTGCCATTGAAGGGAGAATTGCCGAAGGTCGCATTTCCTTCATCGGTATGGTTCATCATGTAGGACAGATCGACATTGGCCTTGGAGATCTTGCCGAAGATCTGATCATTGCTCAGGGCTTTGAACTCATCCAATGACTTATTGAGCGATTTTCCATCCACCTGCATGTACACGGCTTCGCCGGTAGCCTTGTTGAAGAAATAGAACCAGAGGGGCTTGAAGTTGGGTCGAAGCACCTGGAACAGATTGCTGTCCGCTTCGCTAAATCCCGTCTCCTCGGCGATGCCTTTCAATGCTTTCTGCGTCGTTTGACCATCGACGATGGCATGGCCTGCATCGGTCAGGGCCAGGACATTGCTATCGCCTTTCTGGAATTTCAGCTCACTCATAGCAGTCTTTGCCGCTTTGGAGCCCAGCTCCACCATGATTGTGCTCTCGGCCATGACTACTCCTGGAACGACTACCAGCAGCAGGGTCAGAGCAAGCATTTTTCTCATCAAATCCATATTTCTCCCTCTATTAAATTTGCGTTTGCTCGACTGATATCGGTTCATTCTATTCGCCTTATTATGCAAATCTCGGGTCGGTTGTTTGTATCGGCCATAACCTCAAATTGCATATTGCTATGAGTTCTGGAATTAGTCTCTTGATTTATGAATTTTTCTAAAAAAATTAGCATAGAGTAACTATAGTTAATATTTTTTCATAATTGCATTTGGATGAATCTGCATAGTGGCCGGAATTTTGATGCGTTGAAAATCGCGGAAGTGATAGATGTTCAAAAGTGACCCTGTCGCCAAAGTCGCAGAGCCAAAGACCCCGAGAATGCTTACCGTCACAATTTTTCAGCCGGCTTATCATTGATTGAGAATTGTCATAATACCATGAAGCAAATAAATTAAATATGCTTGCAGTAAAGATGCGCGTAATGGAATGCTGACTCCCGGGAGCAGCAGGAAATTGGCGTCGATTTTGACCTTATCGGATGAACGTCGGATGTGAATTTCCAGGGAAGGCGAAGAAAAAAATGAGAGTCTTGAAGAGCCACGGCAGCTATTTGACTGATCAGATGAATCACGAAAAGAGGGGCGCAATATTCAACAAAATTATCTATATAATTCTTCTTATCGGATCGTCAGCACTTCTTTTAAAATTCCTTCACGATATGGTTCTCGATGGTGTCCAGAATCAATTGCTTCTGGCGATTTCGCTTGGTTTGTTTGCAGCATCGTTTGTCGTTTACAGAAATGGAAAGCAACACGATATCCAGGGCTTGAAATACCAGAAAGGAATGATGGGCGAGGCGTCTGTCGCTGAAGCGTTGAAAAAGCTGGATGACAGCTATTGCGTGATAAATGATCTGGTGCTCAAAGGCAGATCGGGGAATATCGATCATATCGTCCTCGGCCCGAACGGCGTCTTTGTTGTTGAGACCAAGAGCCTGCGCGGCGATATCGGCTGCAACGGCGATGAGTGGACCAGGCGCGCACAGGGCTCGTCAAGCTTTATAAATCTGGATAGCCCAAGTTTGCAGGTTAAGAGAAATGCTGCGGCGATTGGGCAATTGCTGCATTCCACGGTATCGGGAGATATCGGTAGGGGAAAAAACCTATTTGTCGACGGCATTGTCGTTTTTACCGATCCCAAAGCGCATTTGGAACTTAAGAGTCCGACAGTTCCCGTACTGAAATTAGAGGATTTATGCGATTATGTAATGCATTTCAGGTCGGACGACCGCTATTCCTCAAAGGAGCTGGAGGCAATTGCGAAGGTTCTTCTCGACCATGCGGAATAGTGTGATTGCTTTCCATTTGCAAACCTGCAACTACTGGTCGTCTCTTGATTGGTCGAGTTCCATCATGCATTCATCCTGTTTTTGTTTTTTCCGAAGAGTTCTGTTTTTCCCAGTCTCGCAGCCTTTTCTCTCTTTCTTGCCAGTCGGGAAGATATGCAAATAAAAAGCTCTTGAAGACCTGGCCGTGATTGGGCGCGATCATGTGAAGTATCTCGTGAACGATGACGAATTCACCGATGTCTTTGGGCATCCCGACCAGCTCTGAGTTGAGTGTGAGCCGTCCGGCGGTGGACATGGATGCCCATTTGCTGGACATGCCTCGGATTTGGATCTGAGCAACATGTACGCCGACTCTGGCCGCCCAGTGGCGAGCAGCCCATAATAGATCCTCGTCATCCAGCCACCTGTTACTCTGAGTCTGCAATTCCTTCATACCTCAATTCCTTCGTAACTCACTGTCGTACCTCATGCCGCTCCAAATTCAACCGCGCTGCAGCTTCAGAAGTGAATCCGTGGCTTCTATCATCTTCTCCGGGCCTACCAGAGATCGCACGGATTTGTAGAGGCTCCTGCGCAGCAGGCTCGCCTGGTTATCGTCCCAGCAAAAGTCGGGATATTCTCTGAAGACTGCATCGACGAGCTTTGCCTGATCGGCACCAAGACCCTGAACGTAGGACTTGAGGACGGTGTAGACGGCGAAGGCGTTCTTCTCCAGGCCCAGGCTCTTGCGCTCTTCTTCGGATCTGGAGGCTTGCTCGGCGATGTCCTGGAAGCGGGTGAGGGCTTCCTGGGTTTCAATTTGCCGGTCTTCATAGGATTGGGCCAGAGCCTCGGCCATCTCGCCCAAGTGACGCAATGCGGGATTTTCCTGGCCGTCTTTTGCAGAGACTATGGCAATTAATTTACGAAGATTTAAAACCTTTGTGTGATCTGAGATGCCGCTCGCTTTGATCGCGTCCAGTTCTTTTGGTCCAAGCTCATGAATCGCACCGGGCGGCTCAATATCCGAGCCGGTGGTGTGGCTTTGCAGCAGCGCCTTGGTCTTGGCGGTCAGTTCTTTGTCGACGTAGATGCCGTCGAAATAGGCATTTTGTATCAGACCGAAGAGCCTGGAGAGGCTTTGATAGTCGTCCATAAACGGCCTGAGAAATACATCCGGGGAGAGGATGTCGTAGATGCTCTGCACGGAATGGAAAAACCGGAAGAAATTGTCTCTTGTCGCTTTTTCCTTGAAGTATTCGATGGCCCTTTCCTTTGATTTGTCGTCCCAGCCCTGGGATAGAACAATGTATGGCCGGGCCACAACCTGCATGTAGGTTTGAAAGAGCATTCTCAGGACGTCGATGTTCTGGATCACGGAAGTCACGACATCGGAGTCGAAGGCCAGGGCTTTTTCCAGCTTCTCGAAGATGCCCACGAAATCCAGGACGAAGCCGCAGGGCTTGATCTGGCCGGATTCATCCTCGTAGGGGCGGTTCACGCGGGCGATGGCCTGGAGCAGAACGTGGTCTCGCATGGGCTTGTCCAGGTACATGCAGTAAAGGATGGGCGCGTCAAAGCCGGTGAGCAGCTTTTGGGTTACAATCAGTATCTTAGGGAGGCTGCCTTTTTTGAGGAACGCCTTTCTTGTCTTCTTTTCTTCGTCTTCGCTCAGGTAATTCTCCTTGAGCATCAGATCATCGTTATGGGCGGGAGAGTAAACGACCTGGGAGTACTCGGGTGGCAGGAATTTGTCGAGCATCTTCTTGTAAGCGGCGCAGGCGGGCCGGTCCACGGCTACGAGGAATGCTTTGAAGCCCATCGGCTCCACGTTCTCCCGGAAATGTTGAGAAACGAACCCGGCCACCTTCTCCATGCGGGTGGGAGATTTGAGCATCTCCTTCAGCTCCACGGCGCGCTCGAGGATAGCGTCCAGCTCCTCCGGGTCGCTGATGCCTTCGGCCTCGGCAAGGTTCAGGAACTCCCGGTCCAGCGTCTCACGGTCCACCAGGAGGTCGGAGGGTGCCAGGGAGTAGTTGAGCAGGACGGTGGTGCCGTCCTCGATGGACTCGGCGATGGAGTATTTGTCCAGATATCCTCGCTCGTCATCCATGCCGAAGACCTTGAAGGTGCCTTTGCCTCGGGAGATGTTGTCGATGGGCGTTCCGGTGAAGCCGATGTAGGTGGCGTTAGGCAGAGCGGCGAGAAGGTAGTTGCCGAGGTCTCCGCCGGTGGTGCGGTGGGCCTCATCCACCAGGACCACGATGTTCTCGCGGGTGTTGATATCTGCTGAGATGTCCTCGAATTTGTGAATCATGGAGACGACGAGGCCGCGGTAGTCGGAGCTTAAGATCTTTTGCAGTTCACGCTTGGATGAGGCGATCTGCACGCTTGCCACGCCGTAGCCGGCGATGTTCTTGAAGAGCTGGCTCTCCAGCTCGGTTCGGTCCACGATCATGAGCACTGTTGGCTTTTCGGTGCCCTGGGATTCCCGCAGCAGCCGGGAGGCGATGGTGATCATGGTCAGGGTTTTGCCGCTGCCCTGGGTGTGCCAGACGAGGCCGCGGCGCTTGGCAGAGTCGTGGACGCGGGATACGACCTTCTCCACAGCGCGGGTCTGGTGCTGGCGCAGGACGATCTTGATCAGGTCGTCGTCACGGGTCAGGAAGACGATGTAGTCTCGCAGGACTTTGAGGAAGCGGTTGCGGTCGAAGAAGCCTTTGACGGTTATCTCGTAGTCTCCGGGAAAGTCATCTTTCCAGTTGAAGATGTTCTTGCGGCTGGTGGACCAGGTAGCGCCGTAGAAGAATTTGATCAGCTCCGTGACCTCGAAGAGCTGGGGGGCGGCCAGCATCTCCGGGGTTTCGCGGTGGTAGCGGCGGATCTGGTCCACGCCCTCGGCCAGGCCGCCAGGTTTATACTCGCTCTTGGTCTCGGCGATGGCTACCGGAAAGCCGTTGATGAGAAAGACGACATCGGCCCGGTTGGGGAAGGCTGCGCCCCGATGGCGCCACTCGTCCGTAACCTGGAATACGTTTTTGTCCGGGTTCTCGAAGTCGATGAGCCGGACGTTTCGCTCCCGGCTCTCAGAGGGCACAAAGACGGACTGCTCGCCCCGCAGCCAGGTGAGAGCATCCCGGTTTCCTTCCAGGCTTGGCCGCAAAAGATTGAGGCGGCGCATGATCTCCTCAGCCCTGGCATCGTCCGCCACTCCGGGGTTGAGGCTGCGAAGCTGGTCTTGCAGGACGGAAGAGAAGTAAAGGCCGGTCTCGCCGCCTCGCAATCGCAGGGCTTCTTTGGGATTGACGTAATTCCAGCCGATCTGCTCCGCATATTTTAGCATGGGATTTTGGACTGATGAGCGCTCACTCAAGGGACTGCCACCTTCTTGCAGCGGCAAAACAGGCGGGAGGAATAATCAATGTATCGGATGGAAAGAAATAGAACAATGAATATCCAGGATGAAGCAATCAAGCAATAAATGACGAGCCATAAATGAGCATGATCTCATCGATATGTATCTGCCTCAAATTCCTCAAACTTTTTCAGATCTCCTTTTCCGAAGACGCCATAATATTTGGATAAATCCAGCTTTTTCGGCCTTGAAGAAGCATCTATCATCAGACCATCAATGGCCGGAATAGCAAAGCCTCTCTGCAGGCGAATAGCAATCCACTCCTCAATAACCTCGATGAGATCTTTGCGGCATTCCTCGATGGTGTCTCCAATCGCGATCACGTCCTGAAGACCTTGCACGGTGGCCAAGTGGGAACCATTTTCTAGCGTATCGTACTCTGCGTGCTCCAAGGCCGCTTGGATGTATTCCGAGAACGCATTTCCTTATTATTTCATGCGGAGGATTTAAGAATTATCTCATGCAGACGGGCCTCGTGATCCAGAGTGAGGATTCCAAGCAAAATTGTATGGACGCACTGGTTGTTTGGCAAATTTGATATACCATAGGCGCTTGGTTTATTCTGGTATGAGTAAAAAATACGCCAAGAATTTTTTAAAGAATGTGATTTTTAGACTTGATTTTGCGCAATCACTTAGCACAAGCAAGAAATCCGTGAACGATTTTTATGAAGTAATCAGAAATAAATTTCCAAAAAAAGAGGATGTAGCGACGACAATATTTGAGGCTTTGGTAGTTGGTGGAAAGGATAGCAGCATCAAGCAAAGCCAAAAAAATATTGTGAATTATAAATTTTCCGATGAAACTGGCGAAATCGTACTTATGTTGGAGTCAGAGCCATCAAATATAAATCTATTAATTACATCATATAAAAATTCGGATGAATTAACAACTCTTATAAACCTGATTATTTCCGCAATCGTTAAGGTTTATGGGGATATAATAATCAAACGAACCGGGTTGAGATATCTTAATCATATTGTTCTTTCCGAAGGAAATGCTCTTGACTGGACATCTCTTATAGATTCGCGCTTGATTTCCCTTTTAGAATTTCCGGCAGATAAGAGAACAATTTCCAGAGGATTGGGTCGCATAGAATTAAGCAAGGATTCCCACAAAGTGCTCTTTCAATTCGGGATGCATAATCCAGAATACCCTAACCCCATCGCCAGGAAAGAATTCATCTTGGATTATGATTGCTATGTAATGGATGAGATCTCGGCTGCAGAAATCCCGAAATTGGTCAAGGTTTTGCATGAAGACGCAAAGGATCTTTTCGAAAGATCTATATTGGATGGATTGAGAGAGAAAATGGGTCTGATAAACGATGCCTGATGATTGTCTCACATCTGAATATTTCCCTGAATCTGGAACCTCAACAAAAGCGAGTTCAGTGAGCAGGAAGCGTTCATCGATGGACGATATATTAAGTCAAGATATAATAACAGTAAGTGATTATCCAACAACAAAAGCAAAGAAGCGGGTAATGGGTCGTGTGCAAATTAAGCAAGATTGAAAGCCATTACCGCAAGCACAATGCAGGCCGGGTTGTGCAAGGCGACATTCTGAAAGATATTATGTTTGTCGAATGGGATCTTCTCGGCCCGGACCCGAGCGATGTTTCTTATATCACAAATAATTTGCCGTACATAATTGTCTTATCCCAAGATTGTGATTTGGACCATGATTACAAAAATAGGCATAATGAATGCGCAGAGAAACAAGATGCATATCTTCAGTCAATCTTGGTATGTCCTGCATATCTTGCGGAAGATCTGAAGGCAGGCGTCCACCTGAAGGGATTCGATCTCATTATGGAAAAGAAAGGCGGAGATAATTATAAAAAGATCCAACGAAATCTTGATCCGCGATATCATTACCTGCTGGGCGATCCGGAGTTCCAAATGCCTAACCTGATCATAGATTTCAAGCATTATTATACATTGCCGGTTAATTTTTTATATAGAATTTATGGCAGCAGATATGTTGCATCCTTGGAAGAGCTATTTCGCGAGTCGCTCTGCCAACGATTTTCATTTTATTTAAGCCGAATCGGTTTGCCCGAAATAAACCAGACTTTGCATTGAAGGGCATTGGGGTATTCGATGAGGTTCGATGTAGTAATAAGACAGGACGAAGACGGCTATTATGTTGCCACAGTCCCGGAGCTTCCCGGCTGCCATACTCAAGCCAAGAGCCTGGATGAGCTGATGAATCGGATCGAGGAGGCCATTCGGCTCTGTCTTGATGTCGAAGAAAGAAAAGAAATAGGCAGCTATGCGGATTTGCAGGTAGTTGAGGTTGGGACCGATGGAATTCACGACTTTGGTTCATAAAGCCGAAGAGGGCGGTTTTTGGTCTGAGATTCCGGCTCTTCCCGGCTGTTACTCGCAGGGCGAGACCATCGACGAGACCATCGAGAACACCAAAGAAGCCATCGAAGCTTATCTGATAGCTTTGAAGGAAGACGACCTGGAAATTCCGGTTGAGGAAGACCTCTTCATCGGAAAAGTTCGAGTAGGTGCGGCGGTTACTTAATATTCGATGGCAGGCATCAATCGTGCGGTTTTTCCGCCAGCGCCCCCGCTCGCAGCCTTCCCTGCCGTCAGTTCATCCAACTCCATCCGGAGCGGCTCACTCTGGCAGGCGGCCTCGTGTTCCAGGGCGGCGATCCTCTGCTTCCATTCGCAAAACTCGCTAGATTAAAATAGAAGTCCAAAGATAGAGTGTTTCTGAACGTGGACAAAATTGAACCGTTTGAAAGCTATGCTCTTGAGGAGTTCGAAATAGATAGCCATCATTTTATGCCGAAGAAACCTATTGAAATCACTGTCGAATACGATGATGGCCTATGGATTTTGAGCTTGCCGTATATCGATGCAGTAGGATACTCAAACGATTACTACGAAGCTGAAGACCTGCTTCATGATTATCTGGAAGAACTCTGGTCTGAATATGTAACCTGTCCAGAAGAAGAACTTGGTGAAACCGGCAAGCTTTTGCGAGAGATGCTATTGGAGCTTTTTGAGGTGAGCTGATGGTCTCATTGAACCAGGATGAGATCGAAGCAGGGTTAAAGCGGAAGGGCTTTCAGCAGAGCAATAATAAACATAAATATTATCATTTGTACCTCAACGGCAAAAAAGAAGCATCGACATATGTGAGTCACGGGAAGAATCAAGACCTCAGCCAAAAATTACTGGGCTTAATGGCTAAGGAATTGGGAATAAGCATAAAGGATGTTGTTGATTTGATCAAATGCCCTCTTTCAACGGAAGAATATCTTGCCAAGAGGAAAGATAGATCCGTTGAAGGAATTAAAACCCTAAGGCGGGGTTAGAGCAAATCATTCTTTGCTTCATTTTCCACCAGCGCCCCCGCCCGCAGCCTCCCCGTCATCAGCTCCTCCAGCATGGCCCGGAACAGCTCATCGTGCAGGCTGGCCTCGTGCTCCAGGGCGGCGATCTTGGCGTCGCCTGCTCTGCAAATTTTAGCAATGATTTGTTGCTCCAAAAAATCCTTTGGCAAAGGGATTGGTGTCCTTTCGATGACTCCATGATCTATCTTTGGCATATTTCCCGTTGTGGAAGCAGCATTCCTTCGGAAATAGCTCCGGCATTGTCCCGTTATCAAAAACTCGACTAAAAATTTTGGATCAGCATTGTCCTCTTTCAAACGCACGCGGACCATCAGATCTGGAAAAATGGCAAAATCCTTTGGCCCTTGATACAACGAAGCTAATCCAACGAATTCAGGTGTATTTGCCCGTTCGATAAAGATATCTCCGGGTTCAAGCCAGAGGTCTTCCACTTTCAGAGGATCAGCAACAGTAATCTTAGTATTTTTTAGGTTCCTCGCTATCTTGAGTGGGTATGGGGTAAAGTTTAATAATATCAATCTTTGAATTATTATCCGTGACCATGTCTCAAGAAGACCTATTCAAACATGCATTGAATCTTCA
>Ga0074199_1001035_pt1 | contig 29574 bp, 22 predicted proteins | sample EPASupsiteSAE347_FD_64528 | JGI IMG/M metagenome (GOLD analysis project Ga0074199, IMG submission 64528) | Bioremediated contaminated groundwater from EPA Superfund site, New Mexico - Sample SAE3-47 | ecosystem: Environmental > Aquatic > Deep subsurface > Groundwater > Contaminated ... | reverse complement strand
TAGATACTCTACGTTGCTCGTTAATTTTATTAATAGCTCCTTCATCAATTAAAAATACCCATTGGCTCCTTGCTCTTGATTCAGGATTTAGAAATATAAAAGGTAAACAAATAAAAAATAATCCAATTATTCCGAGAGTAATTACTTTATAAGCCTTATTAGCCTTAAAGAAAGCTGATATCTGTCCTCTATATATAAATAGTATAGATACGAAGATTAAAGGAGAAAAAATTCTCGTTGAGTGATAGGAAAAAAGTGTCAAAAATAAAAGAAAAAAACTTAAAGGTAAATAGCATCTCTTTTTTTCTCTATTTAAAAGAAGTGCCATTGCTGTAACTAATAAAAAAACCGATATATTTGATTGAAACACGCCACGGGAAGGAAATAAAAACCACGGTTCAATCGCAACTAGTAGTGATATTAAAAGAGCATAACTTTTCTTTTTAGTAAGACCTAACCCTAAAAAATATGAAGATAAAACTGTCAAAACTCCTAGAACCATATGTGGCAATCTTATAGAAAATTCATTTAATCCAAAAAAATGGATGAAGGGAATTGTTAAATATAAATTAAAAGTTAAGGGATAATCTCCATAAGCTCTAAAGTTAATAATTGGAAATTTACTGCCCCATTCATCCATCCCAGTTTTTAAAATCGAATAAGCATTATATCCATGACTTACTTCATCCCAATTAATAGATGGAGGAAAATTTTTGTAGTTATAAAATCTCAAAAAAATTGAAATGATAACAATTAGAAAAAGAAAAATATTGTTTTTTATAAATTTAAAGATATTTTTCATATTATCTTTTTACAACCATACTTGAAATAACACCATCTGGGAAATAAGTTACGTATTCAGCTTTTATATCTTCTGGGAATTCTTCTGCCCTCCCCACAAAATAAATGTCTTCCTTTTCACTGTCTGTTTCCCAAATGATATTTTTAAATTCAGTATTTCTTATACTATACTCACCCATTTGATCAACCCAATTAACTCCCATATCTTCAAAAATCCAATTTTCAGTGGAACCTTGATAAACATTAGGGTCAACCTTATATGAAAAAGCATAATAAATATGTGGTTCAGATAACCTTCTACTTACTTGAATATTTATTCCTTCTTCCGCATTATCTTTCAACCAGTTGAAAACTTCTAAATTACCATAAAGCATACCTTTTGCAGAGATTGCTGGAACATTAATAAAATAAATATCAATAAATTTATAGATATTGTTAATAAACAATAAACTAATAGAGACGTAAACAATAGGTAACAAATTTTTATTAATCTTCTTAAAAACTTTTACTAAACCTAAAAGTCCGAAAGATAAAATTATTTGAATAGCTGGAATCATACTAACTGCCCTATTTGCAGAATAACCAACACCTGTAGATAAAGCTGCAGGAATTGGAGAGATTAATAACCAAAAAAAAAGTAACAAAAATAGCTTTCTATTTCCTTTCTCAAATAAGGCAATAAATACTCCTAAGAGTAAAACTATTTCAAAAGGATATAAAACACCAAATCCAGGAATCATTCCATAGGTTGATTCAGCCGGGCCATCCTTGAATAAAAATTTGATTGAAAAATATTGTCTGTAATTTGCAATGAATCTCTTTAAAGTAACTTGATATTTATTGTGAAGTATTCTGGCAATCGTCGGATTCATTCCTTTCTCAATTAATTCAATTTTTATCTTTGCTCCTTCGTCTAATGCTCCCTGCATAATACTTCTTTCAGCAATTCTTTCTCCCCCTCCAAGTTTAAAGGTGTATAAAAGTACAAAAAATGAAACTGAGAAAATAATTAAAGGCAGAATTAATTTTTTAATATCTATCTTTTTAAAATCCTTAAAAAAAATGATTATCAAACCAACAAAAACTATTGGATTAATAAACTTTGCGGAATGATAGGAAAATAAATTCAATCCAAATACAATTGATGAGTATATTAAGCACTTATGATCTTTAAGCCCTTTTAAGAACAAATAAATGCCAAACGGAAGAAAGAAAGTTATAAAATTTGCTTCGAATGCACCTCTACTCATCATCACATGCCAAGGTGATACAGCTACAAGAAAACTTGCTACAGAGGCTATAACCCAACCTTTAATCTTTAATTTGTAACGTTTAGAAAGTTCCAAGACCAGAAGATAAGTTGCAACAACTGCTAAAGAACCAATTATTGCATTTGGCAGTCTTATTGAAATCTTGTTTAAACCTAAAGTTACAACAAATGGAATCTGGAAATAGGTCAAAAGAGGAGATTTGTAGTCTCCAAATGATTTTAAGACCAAAGGTAAAATCTTACCCCATTGGTCCTTACCAGTTAAAACAATACTATACGCATCGTAACCGAAAGAAGCTTCATCTGGTGTAAAACCCTTAGGAAATGAATCTAAAAGAATAATTCTCAGTATAAAAGCAATAATAACTATTAAATAAAGTACGAAGCGCTTCATACTAAAATTATATCTTGGTTAGCCTTAAAAGTCGAAGAAAATAAAATTGGTTATTTAATTATTAATAGGCCAGTAGCTATTATAACTTTCTGGAAGTATTCCTTTAGGAAATCTCGAATCAATTTCACTAAAATAATTAACTTTTTCAGGCAACTTTTCATCTACTTTCCCAAATTCGATTAATATTATGGCAGGTTGACCATCTCTATACCGAATCAAATCAACTATCTTTGAGTTTTTAGGTATTTGATATCCAAAACAAACATATAAAATATTTTCCTTACCTGCGAGTGGACAATCATATGGCATATTAAAAACAATTTTTTCAAACTCTTTAACTCTTACCCCATCGTTAAAATCTTCTGATATTAATGATTCCTTTAAAAAATATTTAGGATCGACTTGGTTATAAAACAAGAATGGCATGTAATGGCCTTGTGCAATCACAATCTTTGAATAATCGTCATAATTTTTATTCACACTCTCAACCATTTCTTTAAGTCCAACATCAGAATACCAAGGATGATGAATAACTTTATGAACTGTATATTGATGGATAAAACCAATTAAACTTATCAAATAAGCTAATCCAACAATTACCAATAAATACTTTTTTATTTTTTTAAATTCAAACAAAGAATAAATACCAAAAGCACTTAAAATAACTAATGGAATAACCATAACTACTGATCGCGTAACACTTCTTGCCTCCATAGTCATTGAAGAAGCTAACGGTGCAGAGAAAAGAAGAATAAAGGGAATATACTTCTGGTTATTTTTTACTTTTGAAAAAATAAATGATATTCCTAAAATGAGGAAAACTACATCAACAAAATAAACAAAACCTGTATTAGGAATATTGTGTCTTTCTGTAGTTGCTGAAGTTTCAATAAACAAAAATCTTGGATCAAAATATGAAAAATATCTTTCAGAAAATGCTTTAAAAAAAGAAAGATACTTATTATGAAAAGCTCTAGTAACAACAAGTTCAGTTTGCATTAGTGCATCTTCAGAATATTGTTCGATTAAAGCTGGTCTATCAATTAATTCATTAAAACTAAGTGCGCGTTTCCTACTTTCTGAAGGGATAAAAGATAATAGAACAATTAACACTGAAGTAATAATAAAAACAAAAACTTTCCAGTTTCTCTTTTTAATCATTTCCAAAGGATTAAAAACCAAAAGTGTTAAAACAAAAAAAACTGGGAGTAATACTCTATAGGTCTGATAAGTAAAAATTGATAAAACTAAAAACAATAAAGAAAGAAATACATTTTTTGTTTTGTTCTTCTTTAAAAATCTTACAAAAAACAATATTGAAAGAACAGAAAAAAATAAACCTAGAATATTACTGTAACCCACCCTTGAGAAATGAATATGAAATGGAGTAATTGCCAATAGTGTGGATGACAATAGCGCAAAAGCTGCATTAGGAAAAATTTCCAATGCCAGAAAATAAATCGCTATAACTGAAAGAGATCCTGCTAAACAGGCAGTAAACCTAGCACTAAATGGATTTAATCCAAATACCCCAACTGCTGGAATTGAAAAGTAAGAATATAAACCATATTTGTAATCTTTAACTGATTCAAAATAAATTGGAAATTTATGTCCATATTCATCAGTTCCGTTTTTTAATAAAGAAAAGGCATAGTATCCATTTGCCATTTCGTCTTCATCTATTGCTTCAGGATATTTAGCTAAATTCCAAACACGTAGAAAAAAGGCTAGAAGAAAAATAAGAAAAAGAAGAAATAAGTTATTTTGTATTAGTTTTTTCATTTTTTAAGTCTAAAAAATAAATTACACATAAACTTACAAATATTACAATATTTACCCAACTTAAAACTATTGTCATAAACCCTTCTTTAAAAGTTAAAAAGTTAAATAAAGTATTTATGGTAGGGTACCACCACAAATTAAACATGTTTAAAAGAAAAACTACTGATAATGCTATATATAAAGGGATTAATTTCTTTTTATAAGTTAATAGCAATGTCATGATAGGAAAAATTGGATAAAGATATCTTTCATGTACTCTAGTCACAAATAAAAATGAAGCAAAACCTATTATCACTAAGGAAAAGATAGCGTTCTCTTTTTTGAATTTTGTTTTCGCTAACTTTATTAAGGTTACTAAAGAAATAATAGAAAAGATTACAAAACCCCACGCTCTAGCTGACAATCCAAAGTATTTTACTGAATCTAAAACTTTTTCTCCTTTTGAAACAATATTCCAAAAATTAAATGCATTAGCAGTTAAATCTCCTATCTCACCCGGGAAAATTCTTTTTTGATAAAGATTAAAAATCCAAGATAGAATATCTACTTTTGGATGAAACCAAATACATGAAGCAATAATTACTAATAAAGAACTCCCCACACCTAGTATCCATTCCTTCACTTTGTATTTTTGTATTAAAGAAATTACCAAAAATCCCGGAAGAAGTACTGCGAGTGATCCCTTAAAAAGAATGGAAATTGCCATTGTAGGTAAAGCATAAGTAAGTTTTCTATCTAAAAGTAGAAATAAAGATAGTACTCCAAAAAAATTCACTATTGGATCACTTTGTCCCCAGATAGATGAGTTATACCAAGTAATTGGATTAACTAGCCAAATTAGAGCAATCCAAAATGCTTGTCTCTCTCTTCCGTTTCTTTTTAAGAATTTATAGAGAAGAATAGAAATTCCAAGATCAGCAATAATTGCTGTAGATTTAATTAAAATTAATAGTCCCTTCTCGTCCCAAAACCAAATCCATTTAGAAGGAAATATTTTTATTTTTAAATTCAAGTTCCAGATAAAACCAGCTGAAGGCTTCCATATTTTATATATTCCGGAAAACATCATTATGCTTAAGGGAGGTTGGTTGGGAGCTGAATATGACCAATCTTCAGATTCATAAAAACCATTTAAACCTCTTTCTGAAGCCAATTGCCCCCAGGAAATATTATTATTTAAATCCCCATGATGAGCCAGGGTACTTAAAAATAGTCTAAAAAAAAGACTAATTACCAATAAAACAATAAAAAATATAGTTTGTTTTTTCACTTCACCTCAATTCAAATTGTACCATTTATAATATGCTGATAAAATTAGGCGTAATGAAGAAACAAACATCTTCGTATCTTTCTTATATCTTAATTATCTTAGCTTTTATCTTTTGGCCAATAAGTCTATATCTAGCTAATAGTAAAGTTGATTTCCTGAGGTATATTATTCCATCTGTATTTATAATCATTAGCTTTTTTCTTTTTAAAAAAAAGAAAAAATACTATTTAATACCATTATTTTTAATTCCGTTTTTCGAACCAAAACTTTCAGTCCTACCTTTATTCGCAGTCTTTACAGATTTTGTCTTTGACAAAAAACTCATTAAGTTAATATTTGGAATTGCAATATCTTTAGTAATCTTATTACTCAACTTTCAGGGATTTAAAGGTGAAACATTATTTCAAAAAGATTATGAAGCACAGCAACTAGTTATTAGAAACATTCATCTTTATCCCAAACCTCTAATTGCTAGAATCTATCAAAACAAAGGAAGAATAATTATTGATAAGTTTAATGATAATTTTTTTGCATTAACTGACTTAAATAATTATTTCTTTGCTTTTCATCCAAGAGAAATTACAGTTAAAAATCAGAACTTAGCAAAATTCCCATTCTTAGCAATCTTCTTATTTATTTTTGGGTTAGTAGAAATAATCAAAACTAAATCAACAAAATATCTGTCAGTTATTTTCATCTCTTTAATTCTTTCTCTATCAATTTTAACTAATTTTGATAGACAAGATTTTATTCTTTGGTTCCCGATTGGACTTATCATTCTTAACGGAATTAATTTTATAAAAAACAATTTTCAAAAAAGTTATAAATATATATTTTTGGTATCAATATTTATTTCTTTATGGGAACTTATTAGAACAGTCATTTCCTATAAAATTACCTGATATGAAAAAAAATACAATTTATATTCTTTTAATAATCGCAGTTCTACTCGCTATTCTAACAAGATTTTATAAATTAGGATTAGCTCCTAAAGGACTTTACCTTGATGAAGCAGGACAAGGTTACAGTGCTTATTCAATATTAAAAACAGGTAAAGATGAATTCGGAAAAAGTTTTCCAATTGTTTTTAGGTCATTCAATGATTTCAAGACTCCTGTTTATATTTATCTTGTCGTTCCTTTAATTCCTTTGTTTGGATTAACTGCCTTTACAGTAAGATTTCCATCGTTTTTCTTTAGTATACTAACCATTCCCCTTTTATATCTTTTGATAAAAGAATTAATTAACTCCACCTCTCAAAAAATAAAGATTGATAAAAAAACTACAGACTTAGTTGCTATTATCAGTTCTTTACTTTTATCAATATCTCCATGGCATATACTTTTTGGAAGAACTAATTTTGAATGTAATGTTGCATTGTTTTTCTATTTATTTGGAATTTATCTTTTCTTTAAAAGTCTAAAAAAACCTAAACTTCTTATAACATCTGCTCTTTCGTTTGCAATAGCAATTCCTGCATATCACGCCCAGAGAATTATTACACCTCTTACTTTAATTGCCTTATTTATTAAATACAGAAAAACAGTCTTAGATACCGAACATATTAAAAATTTTGTTATTGGGATATTAGTAGGAATTATTGTTTGCCTTCCAACAGTATTAGTTGCCTTTACTCCAGGTTTTTTGGCAAGAGCATCTGGCTTAAATATCTTTAGTCATAATAGATATTTACCTGCAGGATACAACTTAACTTATACAGGAATCTTTAACTGGTTTATTAACAATTCATTTTTACTTTCATTAAAAGAATTTCTTTCTCTATATTTTTCTTACTTACTTCCTAGAAACATGTTTATCTTAGGAGACTATGGACCAAGAAGTTCATTTCCACAACTTTCTACATTCTTACTTTGGCAATTTCCTTTTTATATTTATGGAATTTATTTACTGATAAAAAATAAACAACTAGGTAATTTAAGATTGTTTACGATATTTTTATTATTAATTTCTCCACTTCCTGCGGCTGTAACCCGTGACCCTTATTCTTCAATCAGATCTCTTCAACTTGTTATTCCTCAAACAATTATTATTTCAATTGGACTATCAAGTTTAGTTAGTAGAATACTAAAATCTAAAACTTTAACAAAAATTGTCTTTATTAGTTTTTCAATTTCCTTAATAATATATTCTCTAGGTAAACTATACAGTTCGGTATTAATCCTAAATGAATACTACCGTGCAAACGAATGGAACTATGGCTGGGAAGAAGTTGTTAACGAAATAAAAACACTAAACCCAGAGTATTCAATAGTTGTTGATAGTGCAAGAAGTGAACCTTATATTCAAATTCTTTTCTACCTAAAGTTTGATCCAGTTGTTTATCAAAAAGATAATACCTTTATATCCCTTAATGAATACTACACAAATATGGAAAGGAACTCTGAAATAAAAATCGGAAATATCACAACAAGAACAATTAATTGGAAAAACGATTTAGCCCAAAAACAGTACTTGATTGGAGACGAATTAGCAATTTCACTTGACCAGATAGAAAGAGAAAACCTAACTCTGATTAAAGAAGTTAAGTATCCCGATGGAAACTGCGCATTCAGAATAGTAGAAACAAATCCTAAAGTTTACTTACCTGAGAATAAATAAAATACAGGTTTTCCTGAAGGATAGGTTATTGTTTTAACTAAGTTAAGATCATAAGGTGTTCTTTCCGGCTCTAATACTAAATTCATTGGTACTTCTGTAGCTGATGCTAAATATAAAGTTTTACCATTCATTATTTTTCCCCACTCATATACTCCACCATTTTGAGGACTTCCAAAATAAAATCTATCTATATGAGAAACTCTTCCAAAATTTTCCAGTTCTACTACATTATCAATTGGAAAGTTAAGTTGCCACTCTCTTGGAGAATAATTATAAAAAGCTGCAAAAAATACCCAAGATGGTTCATTTGCAGTTGAAATTACTATCCTATCATAGTTCTGATCTATCTCTTTAACTGATTCTATTGCTTCTTTAAAACCGTAGTGCCACCAATTTTCAGACCACCAAGGATTATGAATCCAGTATTGGTGCTGAAAGAAAATAAATGAAATAAAAAGAACAGTAAAATATAAATAAGTTAAATATTTACCAAATTTTTGAATTTTTCCTAAACCGTAAATTAATCCATATGAAATTAAAATAATCAATGGCGGAAGTATTAATATTAGTCTTGTTGCATGATCACCACCATTTTGAGTTAATGCAGCAGGTAAGGCACCTGCCAATGTCCAAAATATAATTAAGTTCTTTATTTTTTTATTAACCTGTCCAAAGACAAATACCAAAAGTCCAACTAATAATAAAATGCAGTCAATTTTATAAAACTCACCAATTCCTATTGAATGGCGAGGATTTGAATCACCTTTAATAAATAAGAATTCAGTTGAAAAAGATTTCAAATAATTCTTTATCACTTCATTACCTGAATATACAAATTTGTTATGAAATACTTTGTCAGTTAAAGTAAATTTAATTCTGGAATCACGTTCGCCACGCATATTGGCATCGTTTACTCTATCCTGACCTACTTCATAAGAAATATTCTCACTTTCAAAAACACTAATGTCTCCAATTCTCTGTGTTCCTCCTCCAAATAAAGTACTATAAATAATCGGTCCACCTATAATAATAAAAGAGATAATTGCATAAACAAGATGTTTTTTAGTAAAAGAAAGAATTTCCTTTCTCCATGTTAAAAATAAAAAGACATAAAGAAGAGGTAAAAAAAGTTTAGCTGTGCTGTAAACCCAAGGGGTTAAATTGAGTAATAAAACTGAAATCCACAATCCCTTTCCCTTTTTTTGAAGAGAACAGAAAAAGAAATACAAACCAAGAATCAATAAAAATATCATTTCTGTAACCTCAAATCCAGCACGGCTATATTGAATGCTCCAAGGATTAATAGCCATCAAAAAAGCTGACAGAAGTGCTAACTTTTCATCTGCAAATACTTTTTTGATAAGAAGGTAGAGTGCATAAATACTTAATATCCCAAATATTGCAGCAGGAAGTCTTACACCGTAAGCTGTAATTCCAAATAATGCAATTGTCGGAACAGTTGAATAAAGATAAAGTGGAGTTCTCCATTCTGCCAGAGAATGAAAGTGTATTGGCATAAAATTACCATAATAATCTCTTCCAGTCTTGAGAATCGAATAAGCTTGATATCCTACATCTGCCTCATCTCCAAAAAGTGAAACAGGTACTTTATCTAATCTCCATAATCTAAGAAACGAAGCAAGAAAAATAATTAAAATTAACAAATATTTTTTATTAAATATCTTTTTCATTTACTCTTGTTTAAGTTTAGCAATTTTTGCCATTTTTGACCCATTAAAATAATAAAGTTAATTAAATAATGCTTAAAAAGTCCATGATAAATTTTACTAGATGGAATTAATCTCTTCCATCTAGTTTTATCATCTGGCGTAGCTTTCTTGAAAGAAACTCCATGATAATGGATTATTTCTGATTTTGGAAAATAATAAACTTTTAATCCTTGTTTCCAGGTTTGCCTACAATAATCTATATCTTCAAAGTAAGCCCAATATCTTTCGTCTAATATTCCAACTTTCTTTCTTGCTTCAGGAGTAATAAAAAAAGAAGCACCAACGACAGCATCTACTTCAGTTGCTTCCTTCGATTTTGGAGCATATTTATCTAACAATCCTTTTTTATTAAACCAATATTGAAGAATTGCATTTTTAATAGTTGGAAAATTAAAACATGACGGCTGAAGTGACCCATCTGCGTTAAAAAGTTTTGAGCCAACAACTCCAGCGTCTTTGTTGTTTTCTGCAAAGTCAATTAATGCACCTAATGAATTTTTCTTAACTAAGGTATCAGAGTTAAGAAGTAGTAAATATTTCCCTTTTGAAATTTTAATTCCTTGGTTATTGGCCTTCGCATATCCGTAATTCCCATCATTTGCAATCAAATGGAAGTTTTTATTTTCTTTCTCTAATTTTTTAAAAGCCTCAACTGAACCATCTTTTGAATCATTATCAACAACTATTACTTCAAAATTAATACCAGATCCTTCACTCTTTATTGAATCAAAACAATCTAATACAAGTTTTTTTGTATTGAAGTTAACTATTACTATTGATAAGTCAATCATTTTTGAAATTTTGCGAACAATGCCTCATCAGAAATAATTGTTTCTTTTATTTCCTTTTTTCTCTTTTTACTTACTAATTTAATTTTAGATAAAGCCATAAAAACAATTCTTATATAACCTGGGTGTTTTACTATTCTTAGTAGTACTCCTCTTACATGTTTCTTAATAAGATTTGAACTTGTAATATTTTTCCAGATAAAAAGAAGTTCATTTCTCTCCTTAATCCTCTGAACATATGATTTTTTAAGTTTACTAATTGTTGCCTCATGTTTATGTTCAACGATAGATTTTGATTCCCATAATAATTTCCATCCTCTTTTTGCTGCCCTATAAGAAAGATCGATATCTTCCCAATAAAAAGGTGATAATAATTTTTCATCCATTCCTCCTAACTCCATCCAAAACTTTCTTCTAAATATTCCACTTCCACCACTAACCCAAAAGGTATCATGAACTTCATTGGTTTCTCCACCTTGTTCATGACAAACAAATCCATCTTTGAAATATCCTTTGGCCCAATAGTAACCTCTTTCCCTAAATGAAACTGCAAATACCTTTTTATCAGCAAAGTGATCAAGCACAGATTCAAGAAAATCTTTTTCAGGAATTACGTCGGTATTCAAAAGTACTACTAAATTACCTTTTGCCATCCTTACTCCTGTATTAACTGAATATGAAAACCCTCTGTTTTTCTTATGTTTAATTAGCTTTACGCTAGGAAAATTTTTCTTTAAATAAGAAACACTATCATCATACGAAGCATCATCAACAATTATTATTTCAATAATATGATTATTTGGATTATCTTTCGCATCCAAAACTTTAGGCAAATTTTTTGCTACTAATTCTCTACCATTAAAGTTAGGAATAATAATTGATACTTTGTATTCTTTTTCCATTATTTTTTTACCTTAATTAAATGTAGTGTACCAAAAATTATCTTTTTGTCTTCAACAATTTTAAAACCTACTTTCTTACAAAGTTTTGTTAAACCGTTATTTTTAAAAATATTAATATGAGTATCATTCCATACTTTACCTTTTGTTCTTACCCAAAAAAACCAAATAAATTGAAAAAGAAATGTCTCAGCCGGAACCAAAAATACTGCATATCCATTTTTCTTTAACAATCCTTTTACATTATTTAGTACCTTAACTGGTTTTTGAACGTGTTCTAATACTTCCAAAGCAACTACTGCATCAAAGCTTTCTTTCTTAAACTTTAAGTTTTCTGCATCCCCAACATAAAACTTCATTACTGAATTTTTCCAATGTTTATTTGCCCAATCAACAGATTTTTTTAAAACATCTATGCCAATTACTTGATCTGCTTTTGATTCCTTAACAATAATACTGGTAAACATTCCGTCAGCACTTCCAATATCCAATATCTTTCCTCCATTAGGTTCAATTAATTTAGAAACTTCCTTGAATCTTCTTGTATGAACATACCTTTGAATAAGATTCTCTTTTATAGAACGATAATACCAATCAGCTGGAACGCTCTCATGAAGTTTGGCTGCACTATTTATAGACATAAAATTAAATAACAAATCTGAACCAGAAGCTCAGTAACTTATTTTATAAGATTAGACCGAATAAATATACTTGAATATTTAATTAATAGATAATTAAGACAGGCACTAAATAAATCAATAATTTACTCAGTACTCACTGGAACTAATATTGTATTTTTTCCAAAAGTTGTTACTTCTTTATAATTATTTTTAATAAAACTATCTAGCTTAGATAAGGTCTTAACAGATATCCCAGCTATAGAAAACTCTGGATCATATACAATTATTTTTGGTTTATTAAGAGTTAACTCATCAATCATCTGGTCTTGGTATTTTATAGAAAAAAATACAGTAGGATTGTCAAAAGAAGTTGCGTTTTTTCTGTCCGCTAAGAAATATATTTCAGCCTCTTGAACAAAAACAAAAATACTCTCATCTTCTTTAACGTTGTCCTTAATATATTTAACTAAACCGTCAGTATCTTTCGTATTTATATCTATATTCACAGTTAAGTTAGATCTACTTGTCTCATATTTAGGATAACTACCTGATAAATTTGCATAAGACTGAAATTTAAAAATCTGACTGTTAATGAAATTATTTTGCCCTGCACCGACAAAAAATAATAAAAATGAAAATATATATATTGGGAAACTATTGGAATACTTTTGAATATATTCGCAAAAAACTCCTAATAATATAAGACTTAATATCCAAATATAATTAATATGGTAAAAATCTGATCTTGCCATTGCACTTCTACTTAAAACAATTCCTAAAATTGAAATTCCCAATACTAAAAGGTCTTTATTACCAATATTCTTTTTAAAAATCTTAATAAGATAAACAATCAATGTTCCTACAATAATGAATATTGAAAATTCCCACTTAAATCCTTCTGACAATAGAAAATTTTTTAATTTATACCATTCTAAAATTGAAGAAATTTCTGGTCTTTCTAAAGCAATGTTTTGATAACCACTAGAAAAATTTCCAGCGTAAAAAGATATGTACTCTACTAATTTATTTACAGATTCTTTTAGAAATAGCGGAATTCCTGTAATTACTAATACAGTTATAACACCCAAGAAATATTTAAAATATTCCTTGAAAATATTTTTCCTAGACGAAAAAAACAAAATTAATAAAACCACAGATAATAAAGAAGCTACTCCTGTTTCTGTAGAAATAAGTAAAGCGATAGAAGAAAAAATTCCGGAAAGAAATAAATAAGAATTTTTATTAGTCTTTCTAAATAAATAAATAAAAATCATTGGCAAAAAAGAGCTAGCTAATCTTATCTCAATATTGTTTCTTAGGAATGTAGATATAAAAACCAGAATCAATAAATAAGTTCCTAATTTAATCCATTTATTATCAATAATTTTGTCTACTAGAATATAGAAAATGACGTAACCAACAATTTGCAGTATATGAAAATACAAACGCATATTATATAAACTTGGACCGAAAACTCTAGAGAAATAATGCAAGCCCCAAATCAATAATGGTGGATGATGAGCAGCAAAATCACTATAAATATGTTGTCCTGAAATTAACCTTTGTAACCAACTAGCCCAGAAACCTTCTTCAACTGTATCAAAATTTCCGAAATAGAAAAGTGGATTATAAAGAAAAATAAAAATAAGAACAAAAGGATATAACTTACTAGTAAAATTTAAAACTTTTTTACTGGGTTTAACCAAAAATAAGAAAACAGTAACTAATACTGTAATTAATAGTAAAAATATTTTGTTAAATGAGAAAAAAGCTGAAATAAAAAATAAGATAAAAACTGGATTTTTAAGAAACTTATTTTTTTCTGAGAAGAGATAAAAATATATTGGTGTTGCAATAAATAATGAAATTGGAAGAGTAAGAGACGAAAGATAATGTCTTGATAAGAGAAGCAAATAAAAACCAACAATAATACCATTTGAAAAGGCTATTTTTCCATTCTCCCATTTTGGGATATTATTTGGAATCTTAAATGAAATCAGAATTGAAAAAACAAACCAGACTCCTAAAACTATCATTGACTGTACTGAAGAATATCCAACAAATGTAATAAAGACATAACTTAATAAAGAGACAATTAGTAAATTAACACCAATGAATGTTTCTTGATTTTCGTTACATTTTAGATACCTTTTTACAAGAATAAATATTAAAAATATTAATACAGAGAAAAGAGCAAATAAAGTAACTTGAACAACATCAAAAGTTTTTAAAAGCGTAGTATTTTGATTTAAAAAAATTACTTCACCACCAACATTGGAAAATAGATTTAAATTTTTTTTGTATACCAAAAATCTTGTTAGTATTTTACTAAAAGTGGATCCGAGAAATAACGAAACTATCGCATATAAAATATTTTGCAGCATATATTTTTGTAACTTAGGTTTATATATCAAAAACTAAGATAACATCAAGTTAGATATATTCCCAATAAGTCTAATTACAGTACTTTTGAGAAACTATTCTCAAATTCTTTATAAGAATATTTTTGTACTTCAGTATTTAACTGCTTTGTTATTTTTGAAAAACCGTTTTTATCAATTAAATCACAAGTAATTTTTATTAAATTACTACCTGTATTCCACAAAAATCCATTCTTCCAATCTTTAATTATTTCTTTATGTCCTCCAGCGTTATAAACAATAGGAACTGCACCTGAAGCCATTGCTTCAACTACAGAGATTCCAAAATGTTCAACTTTTTCAGGATTTTTATTGTCATCTTGACCGAATCCAACAGCAGACCAAAATATTTTTGCTTTTCCATATAAATCTTTTAATGATTTATAATCAGGACTCTTTATTATTTCAATTGGATAATCTTTTATCTGCTTTTCCAAATTTTCCAAATACTCTCCTGCTCCTACCTCCACTCCACCAGCTAGAATTAATTTCCAAGATGAATATCCTTTATTGTAAAATTTTTTGAATGAGCTAATTAAAATATCTTGCCCTTTAACTTGTTTTAATTGAGAAAACCTTCCTACAAATAAAATAATGTTTTCTTTCCTTTTAGGTTTCAAGTTTTCTATATCAACTGGAGGAAAGATTACTATACTATCAACCCCATACTCTTTATCGATAATATTTTTTGTGAAATTTGAATTACATACAATTTTTGAAATTCTAAATAACTTCATTCTATTAATCAAAGTCTTTGAATTTAGTCCAGAAAATGGAACCTGAAAGTGAAGAATATTCTTTCTTGCCATTAAAGTAGGAATACTCCCATCTGATATCCAAAAACAAAGATCATATTTATCACCTCTTTTTATAGAGTTGACAAAATTTACTTTCTTAAGATCAATACCAAAACGGTTCTCTAATTTATATCTAATCCCTTCATCCTTCCATTCAATATCTACAAAATAACCTTTATTTAAAAGAGTCTTTATAACACCTAACGTATACCTCTCACCACCACCCAAAGTATCAAGATATGGATTATAAATCGCTGCTTTCATTTACCTTTCCTTTCATTTGATTTATATCCAGTATCCTCTGTCCAAACTAAATACTGCTTTTTTTTAAAACCACCTTTTCTTCTGAATTCATTTTTCCTCGATCCTTTTATTTCTTCAGAAGAGATTTTAAATACTTTTTTAATTTCGTCAATTACATCTAAAACATCTCCTATTTCCGATATTATCTCTTTCTTTTTTTTTGCAAATGTGATTCCATTTGATTCTTCAGATACTTTTTTCAATAATTCTTTTTTGAAATCTTTCAGATTAAGCTTTTTGCATAAATATTTTCCACCAGACTCTTCAATTCTTTTTGGTATCTCATCACGAACTAATTTTTTGTAATATATTTTTTTCATTTATTTTTTAGAAGTAATTTGTAATTCCCAAAGTTTTGCATATGTTATCATTCTTGAATACATTTGATAAATAACTTCAATAACACCAGTTACTCCATCCAAAAAACCTAATTTTAAAATTCCTCTATACCAAAATTCACGAAAGGCAACTGAGAAAAATCTCCACCAAGTCATTTTTGGATGATTGGATTTAAAAAGTAACTTCGCTTCTACCTCGGACCATCTGTTAGTTTTTTCAACCATTTCACTTAAAGACCTATGACTGTTATGAATTAGTGGATTAACTAACTTTCCAATAGCACCTTTAATCTTCGGCTGTTCATGCAATTCCCCTTCCCATCTTATAAAACTTTCTTTTCTAATAAGTCTTAAAACATAATCAGGCCACCATCCTCCATGTTTCATTTTATGTCCCAATAAAATATTCCTTCTCGGAATTGCATAACCTGAAAATTCAGATGATTCGATTGAAGATAATATATCTTTCTTTAAATCAGAAGTGACCTTCTCATCAGAATCTATATAAAAAATCCATTTAGAGTCACAATTCTTTGCACCAATATTTCTCTTGTTTGAAAAATCAAATTCATTTGTTGAAATAATTTTGGCTTTGTATTTTTTAGCTATTTCGATAGTGTTATCACTAGACTTTGTATCAACAATGACTATTTCATTAATCCAATTAATTGAAGAGAGACATTCGTCTAAAGTTTCCTCATTATTTCTAGTTAAAATAATTGCAGCTAAAGATGTTTTGGACATTTTTAATTATTTAATCCTACTTCCTTTACCTAATCTACCAAAATAAAAATCAATTACACCTTTCTTTTGCCAACGTCTTCCAACAAAAAGAAGTCTCATACTGTCTCTTATTAAAGCTAATTTAGTTCTAAAAGAGGAATATCTGAAACCAAAGACTAATCTGTTTCTAGTTAAAAAATAATCATTAGTTTCTCCACCTGGGCCCCCTGCAGCTACTGATACTTTGTGCCAAATATAAGTGTTTGGATTATAAATTACTTTCCAACCTTTCATTTTGGCCCTTTGACTGAAGTCGGCATCTTCCCAATAAAGAAAAAGTTTTTTATCTAAATAACCGATTTCTTCTATTAGTTTTACATTAATAAGAACAGCTGCTCCATTCGCAAAATCTGTTTCTTCCTCGATATCATACTGACCTTTATCAACTTCATCTACACCTCTATGTTCTGAATAGACATTATTCTTATCAATTATTCCTCCTGCATACCAAAAAACTTTACCTAAATCATTTAGTTTATATCTGTCTTTATGAAACTCATATCCTTTAGCAAAATACATTTTAGGCGAAACAATACCAACTTTTTCATCTTTTTTGACAGATTTTAATAATTCCAATACTAAATTATTAGGAAAAAGAATATCGTTGTTAAGTAAAACTACATAATCAACATTTCTTTTTAATGCATCTTTAATCCCAACATTATTTCCTCCTGCAAACCCTAAATTTTCTTTATTTGCAATAAGCTTAAAATCCATGTTCGGAAACTTATAACCTGTTAGTCTTTTAACTGTGTTATCTTTTGAAGCGTTGTCGACAACTATTGTTTCTACATCTAATCCCTTAATATCAAGTTTAGAAATACAATCTAAAACATCTAAAGTCAGATCAATTCCATTATATGCAAGAATAATCAAAGATATTTTTGGCTTTTTCATCATTTTTTCTTACTTAGAAGTCTTTTTGCTCTTTCCGGTAGAGTTTTAATTATTTTTCCGTTTCTTATATATGATTCTGTAATCCACCAATTAAAATCTTTATCTTGTTTTTTAAACTCTCTTACAGATTCATCCAAAGTAATTGATTGGTTCTGAAACTTTTCTTTTTGCCAAAGTTTTATGTATAAAACAACTTCTGAAAAAGATTGGAGTAAAGCAAGAGATAAACCATGTAAACCATCTTTATATCCTTCTCCAGAAAAATACCTACCTAAAAATTCTTGTGTGGGTTTTGAAATTAAATCCTTCCAAATAAATTTGAAACCTTGACTTACAAGAAAATCAGCCTGAATTGTGGTGTATCTATTCATTCTTTCAAGATATTGTTCAATTGAAGAATAATTATGATGAATTATCGCTAAATCCTCTTTAGCTTCAATATCTGCTCCGTTTCCCTGTGTTAAAGGAATACTATGAATTTCATTACTCCATGAAACACTGTTTTTCTTGAAAAACCTAATGTTATAATCGGGCCACCAACGTGAGTATTTAATCCATTTATCAAAAATAATATTCTTTCTTGGTATTCGAAAATAATCAGCTTTAGGATCTCTTACAATCTCTTTTAACTTTTTAACTAGTTTCGGAGTTAATTCCTCATCTGCATCTAAGATTAAAATCCAATCCTTTCTTGCCTTTGAAATTGCAAAATTCCTAGCTGGTTCAACATAACCGACATTCTTATGAAGATATACTTTTGCACCAAACTTTTCTGCAATCTCAGCTGTCGCGTCTGACGAATTCATGTCACATACAATTATTTCGCTAGCTAAATCTTTTATAGAAGCGATCGCACGAACTAAGTTCTTCTCTTCGTTCAAAGTATTTATAACTACGCTTATCTCGTTCACAATCCTAATTGTAGCATTTTAGATATTCTCTTTCGAATAATAATAGCTTTTTATTAAACTTAAAAATAATTTTTGAAATAGGAGTATTATTTCTTTTATCTTAATGTTCTTACTACTTTGAAGGCTTCCTTCCCATCAAGAAAATAAATACTATTTAAAATCTCTACTTCAGTTTTTTGTAAGTCCTTTTGAGGAAGTCTTTCTTCCGGACCTGCAAAAATAGTATTTAAATCTCCTCTATCTCCTGGCCAATAAATGGATTTAAAAATGTAGTTATCATATCCTGCTCCTTCGCCTAGAGAATTTTCTGATTCCTGTACTAACCTTGCCTGACTTTGATATTTCGCAGGATCGTATTTTTCATAGAAAAGAAAAAATATATAAGGTCCTTGGTATGTAGTATCTATAACTACCTTTTTATCTTCTTTAATCTCATTTATGTAACTAACCAGTTCTTTGTATCCACAATGCCATCCAGAAGGACCAGCGTAACCTTTAGGCGGAGTTAAAATGTAATAACTTAAAAGATAATATGAGAATAAGAAAACAAAAAATCCAATACCGGAAAGTTTAAAAATAATTTGAGCTTTCTTTGATTGATTTTTAAGCCAATCAATCATCATACTAAAACCATAAGCAGAAATTATTAGTAATGGATAAATCATATTAAAAGACCTTCTAGCAGAAACAAGATCTTTTGTAATCGCAGCAGGAATCGGGGCTATTAATAACCATGCCACAATTACCATCAAGTATTTCTCTTTTTTCCTAATTATTTGATAAATACCAATTAAAATTAAAGGTATATCAAAAAGATAAAGCATACCCATATTAAAAATGAATTGTCTTGGATCTTCTTCAACTCCTTCTGAAAACAAAAATGAAGGCGAAAAGTGGTTAAAATAATGGTTTAAAGCACCCCATCCGTTTTCAAATATGTCAGTATGATAAAGCGAATAAAGGACAACTGATTTATCTTCCTCATTTATCTTCTGAATATATTCATCACTTCTGTGATACCCAAATATAGTTGTCTTTAATATCTTTTCCTCATGCCCACCTGACACCAGTGATGGAACAATGGGAATAATTAACAATAAACCTGCAAGAATTGCAATTAAAAAATTATTCTTTGTCTTTTTTATCTCTTTTTTAAAATAAAAAAGTAGGAACAATGCGATTAAAGGAACAAAAAGTCTTTCTGCAAAATAAGAATATATTGAACCAACAAATCCAATAGCGCTAAATAGATACCCCCATTTTGATCCTTTTGTTCCTTTTATAAATCCATATATCCCAAGAAGAGTAAAGAATGTTCCTACCCCAACATCTGCACCTGCTTTAGTAAATTGAATGTGCCATGGAGAAATTGCCAACATCAACGCAGCTATTAAGCTAATTCTTTCTTTATTAAAAAGCTCTTTAGTAAGAAAATAAAAAAGAATAATGCATAAGCTTCCTAAAAATGCCGGCATAAACCTTACAGAAAATTCGTTTAAACCAAACACTTTAATAACTGGTACAGAAAGATAGATATATAAAGGAGCTTTATAATCACCCACCGATTTAAACTGTAAAGGAAATTTCACTCCATATTCATCCCTACCTGTTTTTAAAATCGAATAAGCATTATATCCAAAAGATGCTTCATCCCAATTTAAACATCTAAATGTTCCTAATTTATAAAATCTTAAAAAGATAGCAATTACAAAAATAATTATTAAAGGAAAATATTTTTTAAACATATTTTAGTTTTTTATAAATTTAACCTCCCCGGATAATGAATCAGAAAATCGTGTACAAATCTAGAAAATTCAAAAAGAATTAAAAACACAATTAACAATGCCAACCATTTTTTCCTTTTATAAAGATATATAAGTCCGTAAGAAGAAAAATAAGAAAGCAGTATAAAAACTGGAATTCTTGTAATACTTTCATAGTGATTTTCTATAAAAGCACCTATTAAAGGAAAAATCCCCAGTAAATAGAGTTTTAACTTATCTTTATTTAATATAGATGAATAAATTCCTATTAATAAGAGTGGTAAGAAAGATAAATACAAAGGGCCATTAGATCTTGTTGATTTGTTTATATCCAAATCACCATTAAAAAACAAATATTGCGGATCAAAAGTTTCTAAATATCTTTTGGTTACTTCAATACTATAAAAAGAAACTTTATTAACAATAATTCTTCCAAAAATACTTGGTACGTTAGTCTTTGACATCTCTCCTCTTGAAATATTAATCTGATCTATTATTGCTTCGTCTTTAAAATTAATTAACTTTATATTTTTATACATATCAATATTTGAGTTTCTAATTAAAACCCAAAGCCATGGAGAAATAAGAATAAAAAGTATTAATATTAATCCGACTCTATTTTTTTCTTTAGAGATCAGTTTTGTAAATTTGGACTTCTTCATTTTCAAAAATCTGGGAGATTCCTAGTTGAGTTTCTCCTAAAGTAGCTCTTTGACCTTTCAACCAATATATATAAGAAATGTTATTGTCTCTTAGGTACTTCCTTACATAATCCTTATCATGACTTTTGTAAAAATTTAATATTTCTTCTTTTCTTTTTCCCCAATCAAAACCAGTAATATCAAGATTGACCTCATCTTCCAAAAAAACTTGTTTCTTGGAATATGCAGATACATAAGCTGTTGATTCATAAAGATTTAAAGGTCTTGGTACATCTTTTTTTGCTTCGTTCGCTTTCGATCTATCAAATGGATAAGTTAACACAATTCCATCAGGTTGTTTTGATAGATATTTTAAAGCTTCTACTTCATTCAAAGATAAAAATGCCGGAGGGTTTTTAGGAAGATATATTAAATATAGAGAAGTCAATGAAGTAGGAACTGTTAATAAAATTATTAAACCAATAAATAATTTCGAAAACTTATTTTTCTGTTCAACAATATTTCCTAACCATATTCCACTTAAAATACTTCCAGAAAAAAGTGAATAATAAAAAAACTGAATCGTATTCCAAGAAGTTCCAGTCTGTAAAACAAACTGTGGTATTACTATCCCTGTGAAAAAGATAGATGTTAAAAAAACAAAAAGCCAATCTATTTTCTTTGGATTTTTTATATTTTTAATAATTTCAATAAAAGAAATAACTCTTGTTCCAAAGTTTCCCAAAATAAATATTCCAAAAGCAATCAAATAAAATACTATTGCTTTACCTAAAGTACCTGCCGCTCTGTAATTTGTCATAGCTGAATAAAATTTCATCCAACCGACTCTGTCGGATAAACCCATCATTGTTTCCAAAAACCAAAACGGTTTGAAAACAAAAACATTTTCGATGTTCCCTTTAAAGAAAATATAAATAACAAAAGACAATACAATTGAAGATAACGACACTTTGATAATTTTAATATTTTTATTTTTAATATATTCATACAAACCTGTTACAAATAGAGCTCCTAGACAAAGAACTGAAGAATAAGATTTGATTTGGATAAGTAGTCCAAAACAAATAAATGAAATTATGAAAGAAATAACTTTGCCTTTCTTTAAATATCTTTGAAGTGAAATAAGACCTGATGATATGAATATTAAGGATAAAGCAAAAGGAGGATTGATAAGAGTAGAAATTGCCTGCTGAGACCAAAACATAGATTCTCCATCTAATCTTCCACTTTTAAATAATTCCACTAACCAACCAAAACTTCCTCCAAAATAAATATAAAAAACACTAAGTAGAGATTTTATTTTTGATTTAGTCCAGGTAAAAACAAATTTATATACCAGAAAACCAATGAGTAAAGAAAATATTATTGGAAGAATTTGAAAATATAGAACTGAGGAACTTAGTTTTGTAACTTTTCCAAACAAGGCAACTAAAATATCAAAACCAATATGATAATTTCTAATAATCCCATTTGCAAAAATTGGCATAGAAAGACTTCCTTTTCTCAAAATTTCTATAAGTGCTAAATGCCAAACTCCATCATGTCCGTTTGCACCCCAAAAACCAATACCATAGTCATAAATTAAACCACTTCTGAACATAGTAAGAACCCAAGTGAATGAACCCAGAATTATCAGAAATATTAATTGAAGATTTTTTTTCATTCTATTTTCTTTTTAGAAAAGTTTTACCTGCTTTTTTAACATCAACTAATATTGATGGACCTATTAATAAATAAGCAGCTCCTGCATAACAAATAATACCTAATCCAACTAATAAGACCAAAGATAATATACTAACTGGTAAATATTTACTTATGAATTTTAACAACAGTCCCATTATTAAAGCCGCTAACCCAGGCTTTAAAGCACTTTCGACTAATGAAAAGTTAACTATCTTTTTAACAATTATTATTGCAACAACAGAACTGGCTCCAACTAATGAATAACCTAGTGCTGCACCATTCACACCAAACCTTTTTGCTAAAATAGGAATAAATATCCAAGTAAGAACCGTCCACATAATCATAAGTCTAAAAGTAATCTTTATTTTTCCAATAGCATTCAAAAGATTTGTGAGTTGTGTCGTAATAGATGCAAATATGGTATTAATCCCAATTAAACTCAACGCAGTTAGTGCTGGTAACCATTTAGAATAGTTTGGAATTAACTGAATAAGCATGGGAACTAAAATTATTAATCCAACTAATGATGGAAAAACTAATATACAAATGAAAAGAATAGATCTTGTTACTGTTCTTTCTAATTCTTTTTTGTCAGTCTGCATTCTTGAAAAAGCCGGGAAAGTCACTTTAGTTACAGGATCCATAAAGAACCTTAATGGAATATAACCATATTTTTGGGCCCAACCTAAATATCCCATACCAGCTGATCCTAAAATTCCACCAAGAAAAGCTGTCATTCCATCGTCTTTTAAAGATGCTAATAGAGTATTTATTTGATAAGGAAGTCCGAAAGAAAGTAGTTTTTTAAAACTTTTCCTAGAAAAAGCAAGACCTGGCTTCCAAGGTTTAAGTATATATATAACAATTAAACCTACTAATCCTCTTAAGAGAACTGCAACTGTATATGCTTTTATTCCATACCCTTTCCAAGCAAGAACTACTGCAACTACATTAAAAACTATATTCTCTAAAATCTGTGGAAAAACAATCTTTTCAAATTCTAATTCTCTTTCTAAAAGTGTTGAAGGAATTGTCTTTAAAGAAGACATAAAAAGGGAAATTCCCAAAGCATATAAAAGATATTGGCCTGATCTATCAAGAGAATAGTATTTTGTAAAGATAGGCATTCCTAAATAAAGAACAATCAACAACATTCCAACTAATAATTGTTGGATAGTAAACGTTGTTTTTAAATCTGTTTCAGTAGGATTCTCTTTTTTCTGAATTAATGCAGCAGCCAAACCAATATCAGAAAAATACGCCAAAAAATTAACAACTGCAGAAACAATCCAGAAAATTCCCAATTCTGAAGGAGACAAAAATATTGTTAAGAAACTCACTGCAACTAAAGAAATAATTTGAAGAAAAAAAGTTCTACCTGTTAAAAAAACAATCCCTTTTACAGCTCTTTCTTTAACTGTATTTAAATTAATTTCTACTGCTGGTTCTAAATCTTGATCGATATTATCTTTTACGTTAGCACTGATCATACTTTTTTTGTTTTCCTTTTATAAACCTCTTTTATTATTAACGAAATAAGAACAACTATACTAGAAAGAGAAATAAAATTCGAAATTTTCCTTAAAGTTGTGTTATATAATCTTAAAATTACTGCATGACTTCCTTTTGATAAGTCAAAAGAAATTCTTCCCCAGTTGTCATTTTCATCAATATATAAAGAAACTTCCTGACCATCAACAAAAACTTTCCAATCGGGATAATCAAAAATATTCACTCTAATAGTAGAGTCATCACTTTCCAAATCAACATCAAAACTAGCCCAATTCGTACCCCATTTTTCATCTTTAATTATTCCTTTCCCATTCGTAATTTCAGATAAATTTTTCCTTTGCATATCAGGGTCTTTATCTGCATTAATCGGCAAGTAATCCCTAATACCAGCTTGTTGCTGAATTCTCCAAGCTTCTCCTGAAAACTTTTCTTCATCTGTCATTTCTCCATTTCTTACTGGTTTAAAATAATTCCAATTAACTAAAATCACTGCTAAAAGAAATGGAATTACAAAAAATACTTTCATTTTTTCTTTCTTAAAAAATTTAGTTTGGTCTAATAAAAAATAAAGACCACCTGCAGCTAGAGAAAAGCCAAAAACATTTAAACTTAAGAATCTCCAAGGGAACTGTACAAATTTAAGGTAAATAATTGATCTCCAAATATAAGCAGATTTATTGTGACACATAAAAGCTGCGAATATTCCAACTATAGAAGCAAATATTATTACGAAATCTTGACTCGAAAACTTTTTCCTTTTCATCAATTTTATTGCCAAGAAAACCAGAGTAATAAATATAATAACCCAATGAACTTGTCCTATTGGAAATGCCATTCCATCACCACTACCAAATATTGAAGCGCCATCTCCCCAAAATCTTGAAACAAAAAGTTGTTTTATTGTTGCAAAGTGTCCAGCATATTCAAAATAGTCTTCAATCATAGTATTTATATGAACATATTTCTGCTCTAAAACTGCTGGTAATGTAAAGAAAGCTACAGTTCCTAAAGATAGTAAACCTGACAAAAACAGCTTAGCAATTACCTTAAATGATTTTTCTTTTATAAGCCAATATATAGTCCAAATTGCAAAAACCGGACTAAAAATCATAGACATTAAGTTATGTGATAAAAGAAGACCTGACAACGAAATACTTAACAAAATAAAATACCAGTTATTTTTTTCTTTTATTAGTTTATAAACACCCAACAAAGCTAAAGGAAAAAATATCCAGGCCCAAGATTCGTTCATTGCACCTCTGACAAAAACATCTACTGCTCTATATGGTGCCCAAACATAAAATACTGATGATATTAATCCTCCCCATTTTCCAAAAAATTCTTTGGCCAAAAAGTACATACTGATCCCAGAAAAAATTATCCCTAAAGCAAATGTAAGTTTTACTGTTAAGTTAAAGGTAAAACCAAATGTTCTAAATATTTGACCGAATAAATAAGGTAAAGGAGGGTAGTAATTAAAAAGTGGAAAACCAAAACCATATCCCATATCAGGAACCCAACGACAAGGAAATTGTCCATCAGTAAAACATTTTTCCATTTCAAGTTGTCTCATCATCTGAAGATCATCATGCATAATCCAATACTCATTATTTTTAAATAAAGTTCTTGAAGCTAAAAATCCAGACACTAGAATCAAAAAGAAGAATACTAAATTGTTATTTTTTGAAAGAAACTTAAGTAGATTACTTATTATTTTTTTCATAATATTTTTTACTAGATAAAATAAATAAAGCTATTAAGATAAATACAGATACATAGTCAAATATTTTTCTGTACCAAACTTCTTTGAAATTAAATTCAACAGTATGTTTACCTTTTTGAACTTCCAAGGAAATTTGAGCAAAAGGATCACCTGCAAATATTTTTACTACTTTTCCATCTAATTTAACTACCCAACCAGGAAAGTAATATTTATTATAGTAAATTAAACCATCATTACCTATTTCAAAATTAATCTTTGAATTTAAACTATCACTTTCGATTACTTGATAATTCAATTCTTGATCTGAAAATAATATTGGGTATACTTTGTTTGGTCTTTCTTTTAAGCTCTTGGGTAATCTTAAATACTCTTCCTGAAGTGTTAAATATTCCTGACTAGCATTTGGTACAGGAATATATCTATCTAGATAATAACTATCATTTCTTCCAAGAAAATCATGTGGTTTAAAATAACCTACACTCGGGACCATTGTTAAAAGAGATAATCCTAAAGCAATTATTAACACCTTTATTTTTGAATTAGTAATATATTTATAAGGAATCAAAAGAAGAACAGAAGAAAAGGTAGTTAGTGTCAGAAATCTCCAAGGAAACTGAAAATAAGGTAAAAAAGGAACTTTATCCCAAATAAAGATTGAGCGATAATTCATCATAAAAACACTTCCCAAAAAAACTACCAAAGCCCAAACAAGAATTCTCTTTTCAAAATGTTTAAATTTCTTCCAGAAGAAAATACTTAGTATAACTCCTGTTACTAATACAAAGATATTAGCTATCCCCAGGAAAAAAGACATTAAATCATATGGACCCGCGACAGATGAACCATAACCAAAATAAGGAGTTATTAATTGTTTCATTGTAGGAAAATGATCTTTGTAATTAAATACTGTTTCATATTTCATTAATCTACTTTCAAAAAGAGCAGGAAACCAAAAATAAGAACTTAACAGCAATCCGAATACTACCCCTAAGATATTATTAATTAAAAATTTCTTTTTATTATTCTTTTTATAGGAAAGAACCAAAATAAGAAAAATGACAAACGGGAGAAACATATAAGAAACGATATTGTGAGAAAGAATTAATCCAGCAAGACTAAAAGAAAATATTGAGATAGTCTTCCAATAAATAGAAACAGTTTTATCTTTTTCATAATATTTATAAATTTTTATAACAGAGTAGATAATTAAAGGCAAAAAAATAAAAGCGAGTGATTCCCCTATTGCTCCTCTTATATAAACATCAGTTGCCCGATAAGGTGCATAAATATAAATTAAAGATCCAACTATACTTAGTTCTTTATTTAAAAACTCTTTAAGAAGTAAATACATGGCAAAACTAGAAACTAATAAAGAAAATCCAAATACCAATTTAATACTATCTACAAAATTAAAGGTCATTAAATGAAAAACTTCTCCTAAATAAAAAGGTAAAGGAAAAACAAAATTAAATAGAGGATAACCAAAACCAAAACTTAAATCTGGTACAAACCTAGGTGGAAACTGCCAAACCTTAACTACCCTATCCATTTCGAAAAGCCAAGCGATATGCATATCATCAGAAGCGCCATAAAAACCCTGTTTAAAAAGCGCTAAAACGCTAGGCAAAGCTAAAAGGAAAATCAAAACATAATAGACGTTATTTTTTAGAAATTTTTTCATCCTTTTTAACTAAAATGTATAATACAGCTACAACAGATACTATAGATAGTATATTCCCAATAAGTCTTGCTGGAGTATTTTCAAGTTTTACTTTTAGTAAATACTCTCCTTTTTCAGCATTAAAAGTAATTAGTCCTAAACAATATTCTTCATTATCACAATTATCGTTAACATGACTAACTTTCTGTCCATTCAGATAAACTGTCATTCCTGGAAAATCAAACAAAGGTAAACGAATAGTCGAGTCTTTAATAACATTTAACTTTCCTGTTTGAAAGTTACTCCCCTTAGAATAATTTTCAATTTCCACTTCTCCTTCTAATACTTCAGGTAAATTAGGAGCTTTTTCAGAAGGTGGTAATTTTGCATAAATTGGTAAATAATCAAAAATACTTGATGTTAATTCCTTTTCCCAAAGATCTCCTGATAATTTCTCATTGTCAGAAATATCTAACCACTTAATAGGTTTAAAAAAATTTAAGTTAAAAATAAAGATTCCGCCAATTATTAAAATAGCAAAAACGTATTTAAACTTTTTAGCAAAATAAACTGCTGCAGCAGACATAAAGGAAAGTAAAAAAACACTTATTGATAAAAACCTCCAAGGAAATTGTATCCATCTTAAAGGTGTGACAATCGACCAGATAAATGATGACTTCTCATGTATCAGAAACAAAACGAAAACATCAATAAAACCAAAAAGAATTATTAACATAGAAAGCTTTTTGTTCTTCTTTAAATTTAAGAAGGAAATAAGTACAGCAATTAGTCCTACTATCCAGTGAATAATTCCTGTTGATAGAGAAAGATCATCAATTGATCCTAAAACAGATGATCCATATCCCCATCTATTGTCAAAAAATAATTGTTTGATTGAAACAAAATGCTGACGATAATCAAAGTACCCTCCAGTTAAGGTGTCTATATGGACAAACTTTCTTTCGAAAATTAAAGGTAGTAAGAAAAATGCAGATAACCCAATTCCTAAAAGAAATCCAGGAAAAAGTTTTTTCCAAAAACTTAATTTCTTTTCCATCACTAACCAATAAACAGTCCAAAAAATGATTATTGGAAGAAAACCAAAAGATAATAAATTATGTGTTAAGAATAAAAGTCCAAAACTGGAAGAAAACCAAAATATATATTTGTTTTTCTCACTTTTAATTAATTTATAGATAGACCAAAGAACCAAAGGAAAAAAAACACTGATCCAGAACTCACTCAAAGACCCTCTTACATAAACTTCCTGTGCCTTATAAGGAGCGTAAGTATATAAAAGTGAAGAAACAATAGCTGGTAATGGACCAAAAAACTCCTTTACCAATAGATACATAAATATTCCAGCTAAAATGAAACCTAATCCAAAAAGAATTTTTATTGAATCAATAAACCCAAAACCAACCAAATGAAATATTTCTCCGAGATAATAAACGAACGGTGTATAAAAATTATATAGCGGATATCCATATTGATACCCTGCATCAGGTATCCAACGGCAAGGAATCTGTCTATCTAAAAAACATTTGTCCATCTGATGTAACCTAAAAACCTGCATATCGTCTTGAATGGGGAAAAAACCAGTTTTAACAATAGAAATAAATGAAGGAATAATTAATAAGGCCAGCACAACAATTAAAAGCAGATGTTTTTTCATCTTTGATCTTTTGAAAAATTTTGTCCCCAAAACATCTGGACAATCCAAAACAAAGATACACCAGCAAAAACACTTCTGACCATACTTTTAAATCTATTAATATCTGTAAATTTAGCCAGTAAATCTGTAAAGCCAGTAAAAGTTCTTACTGCTGGAATTATTGGACCAAAAAGACCGACAGATAAGGAAGGCTCGAAAAGTAATGTAATAATAAGCCAAGAAGCAAAAAGGATTAGGGTAAACAATATTTTATCTTTTTGTTCAACCACTTTAT